>Ga0209808_1000178_pt1 | contig 33506 bp, 27 predicted proteins | sample GraSoiAngelo_157_FD_186171 | JGI IMG/M metagenome (GOLD analysis project Ga0209808, IMG submission 186171) | Grasslands soil microbial communities from the Angelo Coastal Reserve, California, USA - 14_1009_16_20cm (SPAdes) (version 2) | ecosystem: Environmental > Terrestrial > Soil > Grasslands ... | reverse complement strand
GAGCTCGACTCCCCTGAAGGGCCCACGAAGACTACGTGGTTGATAGGCTGGGTGTGTACGGCCAGTAATGGCTTCAGCTAACCAGTACTAATTGCCCGTGAGGCTTGACCATATAACCTCAAGTGGTCTGACCACGAGAGGACGATGCCGATGGAGCGAATCCATCGTGAACGCGACCAGCGTCGAAACAGAAACTAACCGGATTGGAGGCGCGTGAGGCCGCTGCCCTTCGGCAGCGGCTTCATGAACCTCTTACAGATTGCCTGGCGGCCATAGCGAGCGGGAACCACCCGATCCCATTCCGAACTCGGAAGTGAAAACGCTCTGCGCCGATGGTAGTGTGCTCTTCGGGCATGCCAGAGTAGGTCACCGCCAGGCTTCAAACCGAAAGCCCCTGAGATCGAGAGATCTCAGGGGCTTTTTCCATTCACACGACGCCGAAAACGAGCGTGACATATGACCTTGTGGCAGGACTTCCTGACGCACGATGGGTACCCCATCGATAAGTGGGCTCACTACTTTCCGATCTACGATCGCCACTTTTCCTGGTACGCAAATAAATCGTTGACCTTCCTCGAAATCGGGGTCGCGAGAGGTGGATCGCTGCAGATGTGGCAGCGATTTTTTGGACCACTGGCCAAGATAGTCGGCATCGACATCCGGGAAAGAAGCAAGTCGTACGAGGCGCCAGGCACTTTCGTGCGGATCGGCGATCAAGCAGACGAGCAGTTCCTGCAAAGCCTGATCGACGAGTTTGGTGTTCCGGATATCGTACTCGACGATGGCAGCCATCAAATGGAGCACATCGCGAAGACTTTCAACTTCCTGTATCCGAGGCTTCCAAAGAATGGTGTCTATCTGGTTGAGGATTTACACACGGCCTATTGGGACGAGTTCGGTGGCGGAGTCTCAAAGCCGGAGACCTTCATCAACCTGTCGAAGGAATACATCGACCGTCTGAATGCTGATCATAGCCGTGGTCAGGTCGTGCCCAACTTCATTACCCGTCAAACCTTTGGAATCAGCTTCTATGACAGCGTAGTCGTTTTGGAGAAGGGCGACGTCTGGAGCAAGCAGGGTGTGCATAGAGGTCATAAGCCCCTCCTCGGGAGGTAGCCTCGAGCGCAGGCGGACGTCGGCGACCGGATCCAGCAGGTGTCATCGGATGAGGCTGCACGGCACTCTCTGCGTCCTCACCTTGACGGTGTCCGCGGCCGTGGCCGGCGAAGCGGCCGCTCCGGCCCCCGCCCCCGGGCAGCGCGCCGCGGACCCGGCGCTCGAGCGGTCGCTCGGCGCGGAAGTCGAGCAATTCGTGCGGGCCGACCGGGTATCGCCCCCGCCGCCCTGCCAGGTGCTCTTCGTCGGCTCGTCGAGCATCGTGAAATGGAAGGAGACGCTCGCCTCCGACATGGCGCCGATGCCGGTGATCGACCGCGGCTTCGGTGGCTCGCACATCGAGTACGTGAATCGCTGGTTCGACGAGATCGTCGCGCCCTACCGTCCGCGGGCCATCGTCTTCTACGCGGGCGAGAACGATATCGACGCGGGCAAGCCGGTGGATCGCGTGGTCGCCGATTTCGACGAGTTCATGACGCGCAAGACCCGCGCCCTCGGCGACACGCCGGTCTACTTCATCTCCCTCAAGCCGTCGAAGCTGCGCTTTGCGCAGTTTCCGCGGCAGGCCAAGGTCAACGCAGCGATCCGCGCGCTCGCCCGCAGACGCCCGGACCTGCACTACATCGACGTGGTCACGCCGATGCTCGAGAACGGAAGGCCGAAGGACATCTTCGTTGCCGACGGCCTGCACATGAGCGCGGCCGGCTATGCGATCTGGACGAGGGAGGTGAGGGCGGCCCTGCTGCCCAACGCCGAGTCCGAGGCGCGTCGCTGCGCCCGAGCGGGGGCACGGTGAGAGCGACGCTCTTGCGACTGGGGCTTTGCTGCGCTGCGGGCGCATAAAAATCACCCGGATCGGCTGTCCCGGCCCTCGCACACATAGCCCATCGGGAAATTCCTTAGTTCTGGCGCAAATTCGTGGGGGCTTTCATTTACATCCGCGGGTTTACACCGCTTGCTTTGGTCGCTGAATTTCGACATAACTCATCGCGCGAAAACGCTCAGCAACCGTGGGGAGACGCATGGTCATTCATGCGTACAACCACACGCGGCTCATGGAAGAGTCGGAGACGCGTGTGGAGATGTCGGCAATATTCGACTCGCCGGCCGATACGCTGGTAGCCAGCCGTATTCTGGGACACCCGCACGCTTATCGCCGCTGGGAAGCGGAACACGATCGGCTCATGCGCAGTGTGTCCCGGCAGACGAACGTCGACAGACAGGTCACGGCCCTGCGTTCCACCGCACTCTCGCTCGTCCACCGCAAGGCGATGTTCGACTACCTGCGCGATCGCGAGATCACCGGTAGGAAGCGACACCGCTTCTTTTCACTGTTCTATAGCTCCCGCGACTACGTCAACGCGGTGCTCGCCGAGCACAGCAGTTACGTGCGCTGCAGCTCGAGCTATCTGTGCACACAGTACCTGGCCGAGCACCTGATGGAGGATTACGCCCTGGAGGAGCCGCTGCAGATTTACGAGCAGTGGCATGCCGAGTACTTCCGGGCCTTCTGCGACGGGGCGCTCGCCGAGACCGAGGAAGAGAAGCAGGCAGTGGCTCCCATGGAGGTGCTCAAGCCCCTGCTCAAGCACCAGGTGGCCGAGGCCCGTCAGGCGATCCTGCAGATGCCGCTGAAGCCGGCCAAGCACTGGCGGGAAGTGCAGATCCGAAAGTCCACCGGGGACACTCAGAAAATGCGTGTGCTGTTCGCCGTCCCGGGTCGCATCAACTGATGCGCTCGGCGCTCACCGGGCGCGCGCGCATCAGCCCAGAGACTCGTCGGATTCCGCGCCCGCGGCTCCCGCGAGTGCGCGCCGGCCTTCGATCGCCTGCCAGACGAGCAGCACCGGCACGCCGAGGACGATGTCGCGCGCCCTTTTGAGCAGCGACACGGCGAGCCCGAGCTCGGCGCCGGCGCCGAAGAGCGGGGTGAGCACGGTATAAGCGGCCTCCTGCACGCCGAGCGCATTGGGCACCAGGACCCCGACGCTGCGCGCCGCGGCGACCAGACTCTCGATGGCCACGACCGATGCCAGCTCGATACGCGAGCCGATCAGGCGAAAGGCCATCCAGGCAACGAGCGCATTGCCAATCCATCCGCCAATGTGCAGCCCGAGCGAGGCCGCGACGCGCCCCGGTGAGCGATAGATCGCATCGAGCGATGCACCGACCGCCGCGACGACCTGCCCTGCGCCGCGCGCGACGCTTGCTGCGATCCTGACGGTGATCGGCTGTCCATAGCGCTGGACGGCGAGAAACAGCACGCCGGCGAGCGCCCCGAGCGCGAGGCTGATCAGCGCGGCGCGCGTCAGCGACGTCACGATGGACGTGCGCGGCAGCCGTGCGCTCACGATCGCGATGCCGAGCGCGAGGTACGCGATCTGCGCCAGCATCTCGGTGGTCACGTCGACGATGAGCGAGGCCGACGCGAGCGGCGCGGAGACGCCCTGCAGGACGAGCGCGCGCGCGCCGATCGCGATCCCGCCGAGCTGGGAGAAGGGCAGCACTTCCGAGGCCGAGTCCCGCACCAGCCGCGCCCGCACGAAGATCCAGGCTCCGGCGCCGCTGGAAGCCGGGAGGAGCACGTGCCACGCGCTTCCCAGGAGCCCGAACAACGCGACCGAGCCGAGGCAGAGGAGCGCAAATCCTCCCCACCCGACCGCGACGGCGGCCGCGAGAATGGCGCCGAGGCCGACGTACCAGACGAGGTAGAGAGCGAGCGCAAGCCCGAGACCTGCGATGATGAGGGTGCGCCATTTCATGGGATCGGGTCGGTGCGCGGCGCGCGCGCTCTCTAAGCCTTCGGGCGCATGAAACGGCGCGCGAGTCGCGCCAGGGCCGGAACCGCACGGGGCCGGAGCAGTCGGCGGTCATACGCGCTCATGCGGCGGTCGTTCTCGGCGAGACAGAGCCCGAGAAGTGCGGCGACGTCGAGGTCGTCGCCGACCGATTTCGCCCCCGTCACGGTGAAATTGTTGTCCTGCACGCCGTTGCCCACGTCACGAGCGATGCTCACGCGCTCCCAGATGAGACACAGCCAGACGCACAGCACCTTCAGCTCGAACCACGGGCGCCGCCACAGCGGCATGTTGCGGCGATGCCAGGCGGCCCAGTTGACGAAGAACAGGATGTGCCGGGCTTCCTCGTGGATGACCGGCTCGAAGCTCTCGACCAGCGCCTCGGGAAAGAAGCCGGAGCGTCGCGCCGACTCGAACAGGCCGAAGGCGAAGAAACTGTCGATGCACTCGCTGTAGCCGGTCTTCACGAAGGCCCATTCCGGATCGCGCGGCGCCAGGTACTCCGGCTCGGGCGCGAGCGCGATACGATAGGCCGCGACGAGATGGGAGAGCACGTCCTTGTGGCGGCCTTCCTCGAAGGCGTTGAGCTCGATCGCCTCGCGCAGCAGCGGATCCGAAGTCACCGCCGCGAAGGAAGCGACGTTGAGCCGCGCCCGGCCCTCGGTCTGCACGGCAATGTCCCAGATGGGCAGGCTCACGAGACGCTCGCGTGCCCCGGAGTCGAGCTGCGGCCAATCGATCACCGCCGGCCTGTAGGGATCGAAGGTGTCGAGGAGCGTGCGGCAGAAGAGCGTCTTGTGGGCGTCGCTTCCCGGCCGGATCGGAGCCTCGGGCCGCGAGTCGCGCGCGGCGCGAACTTGCGGAACTGTCGCGCTCACGACATCACACGACGGTCGCGCACGCCGTGGTCGGGGACGCTCCGGGCGAGGAAATCCGCGAATCCCCCGACGCGGAGCGAAGAGTCGCGGCAGGCTGCGAGCACCTCGGGGGCCACGAGGGCCTCGAGCTCCTCGCGATGGCGATATCCGGGCGCCGCGCCGGGAAAGGGGCCGGTGGCCGGATGCAGATAGATCTCGCTCAAGCCGTCGGGGAGTCTGCGGATGAGGCCCGACAGCCGTCCCCGGGTCATCTGCCCGGACCACCGAAGCCCGAAGACGCTGTCGGGCGCGAGGAGGCCGGCGGCGCGCACCCGTCGCCGCAGCGCGAGCGCTAAGGGCGCGGTGAGCCGCGCCGGGAGAATCGGGGTGTGCGGCTCGATCCTGCGCAGCACGGAAGTGGGCTCGAGTGGCACGCGCATCGCCCGCAGCCCGAAACGAGCGCCGACCTCGGCGAGCAGCCTCCCGACGAGGGGATGGAGATGGAAGTGCTTGTGGGCATTGCAGTGATCGAGGGTGAGGCCGGTGTCGCGAAAGGCCTCGAACTGTGCGCCGATCTCGGCGGCGAGCTGCCGCCGCGCCCGCCGGCTGAAGGCGAGGGTCGCGCCCAGTGCCGCCATGTCCGACCGCAGCATGCCGCGGCCGTCGACCAAGTGGCACAGATCGGACGCGGGCAGCACGGGTGCGCCTTGAGTGAGCACCACGTGCAGTCCGACCCGGAGCGAGGGCAGGCGCCGCGCACGCTCGACGGCGTCGCGCGCCGCGGGAGCGGCGACCATCAGGCTCGCCGCGGTGAGAACACCGTCCCGGTGCGCGGCCTCGACGGCGTCGTTGACTTCGCGCACCAGCCCGAAATCGTCAGCCGTGACGATGAGTCCCTTCAAGCAGCGCATCCGAGCGCCTTCAGGCCGCATCCCGCCGCGACCGCAGGAACTGGAAGAACTCTATTCCCTCGCGCAACCGACGCTTCATCATCGCAGGGCTTGCGATCATCTCGGCCACGATGGAGGCGATCTTGGACGGGCGGAAATAGAATTTGCGGTAGAAGTCCTCGACCGAGGCGAAGATCTCGGTGTGGCTCAAGTGCGGGTAGTTCAGCGGCGCAATCTGGGTGCCTTCCTGCGTGAGAAGATCGATTTCCTCGTTGTACAGCCAGCCGTTCTCCTTGGCCTGGCGGTACAGGAAGGTGCCCGGATAAGGGGCCGCGAGCGAAACCTGAATCGTGTGGGGATTGATCTCCTTGGCGAAGTCGAGGGTCTCCTGGATCGTCTCCCGGGTCTCGCCCGGCAGCCCCAGAATGAACGTGCCGTGGATGACGATCCCGAGCTCGTGGCAGTCCTTGGTGAAGCGGCGCGCGAACTCCACCCGCATGCCCTTCTTGATGTTGAACAGGATCTGCTGATTGCCGGACTCGTAACCGACCAGCAGCAGCCGCAGGCCGTTGTCCTTCATGACTGCCAGTGTCCGCCGTGGAACATTGGCCTTGGCGTTGCACGACCAGGTGACGCCCAGCTTTCCCAGCTCCTTCGCCAGCGCCTCGACACGCGGCAGGTTGTCGGTGAGTGTGTCATCGTCGAAGAAGAATTCTTTCACATTCGGGAAAGCGTCCTTCGCCCATTTCATCTCACCGACGACGTCTTCAACCGAGCGCACGCGATAACGATGCCCACCCACGGTCTGCGGCCACAGACAGAAAGTGCAGCGCGATTTGCAACCGCGTCCCGTGTAGAACGAGATGTAGGGATGCAGCAGATAGCCGCCGAAATAATTCTCGATGGTGAGATCGCGCTTGTAGACCGGTGTCACCCAGGGAAGCGCATCCATGTTCTCGAGAACCTCGCGGTTCTCGTTGTGAACGATGAGGCCCGCTGGGTTCCGGTAGGAAAGCCCTTTGATGTCCCTCCACGGCCGGCCGTCAGCGACTTCCTTGATCGTGAAGTCGAATTCGTTGCGGGCGACGAAGTCGACGGCGGGCGCTGCGATCAGGCTTTTCTCAGGCTCGACCGCGACCTTGGCGCCGATGAAGCCGATTTTGATGTCCGGCTTGACCGTCTTGATCCTCTCGGCCGTCCTCACGTCCGCTTTGAAGGATGGGGTGGAGGTGTGCATCACCACCAGGTCGCGGTTGTTGAGCTCCGGAGCGATTCCATCGAATTTCAGGCGGTGCGGCGGGGCATCGATCAGCTTCGAGCCTTCCACCAGTGCCGCGGGCTGCGCGAGCCAGGTCGGATACCAGAAGGAGCGTACCTCGCGCTTCATCTGGTAGCGGGCGCCGGCGCCTCCGTCGAAACCGTCGTAGGAGGGAGGATGAAGGAAAAGTGTTCTCACGATCGATGAATCCTTCAGGGCAGGGGCGGAGCCGTCAGGGCACGGGCGTTGCCGTCAGGGCAGCGGCTGGGCGGTACCATCGCGCGCCACGCGATAGCGCGTGTGCCGCCACTCGACCTCGCGCGTCGCGAAGCTCCAGCACCATAGCGCGAACGCGAGCAGATCGGCTAGCGGTATCACCCATAGTTGCATCCATGGGGAACAGGACCGGCGCGGCGCAGAATCTATCATGACTCGCGCCCCTGCCGTGACCGCGAGCAGCGCCACCGCGAGGGCGGTGCCGCGCGCGAGGGCCGTACCTATAATCGCGACCGGCAGGCCGAAAGTGATGCCCGACAGCGCGTAGCCGACCGGCCGCACGGCGCGGATCGTGCGCAGCCATCGCAACTCGTGGCGCAGCAGGCCCCCGGCGCCGGCTTCGTCGACCGAGGTCTCGACCTCGAGCCCGGACAGCACGGTGGTGAGCCCCCGTTGCCGTGTCAGCTCGCCCAGGGCGTAGTCGTCGGCCAGCCGGTTTGCGAGGGCCGCGAAGCCGCCGATGCGCTCGAGCGATTCGCGGCGCAGCGCAATCGTCGCACCGGAGGCGAACTCGCGCGACCCGAGAAGCGCCGCGACCCGCACCGAAGGCATGAACCACTCGTTGACGAACAAGGATCCCAACAGCGACCAGAGTCCCGGCCGCGGCGCGCCGCGGTACGGACACGTCACGATGCCGACTCCCTCGTCCGCGAGAGGCGCGATCACTCTTTCGAGGTAGTCGCGCGGCACTTGCACGTCGCTGTCGGCGATCACGAGATAATCGTGACGCGCGTGCGGCATCATATTGATGAGGTTGCTGACCTTGGCGTTCGTGCCGTGTTGGCTCGGGTTGGCGGCGACCTCGAGATCGAGTCCGGGAAAATCGCGCTGCAGTTGGCGCACGGCCGTGAGGGCCGGATCGCCGGGGTCGCGCACCCCGAAAACGATCTGAAAATCAGGGTAACGCTGCTCGCAGAACGAGCGCAGCCGCTCGTACAGGCCGTGCTCCGCGCCGCAGAGCGGCTTGAGGATCGTCACTGCCGGCATCGGCTCTCGCCGTGGCTGCCGCGCCAGCAGGCGCCCCGGATTCGCCGGCCGTCGCAGCGCAATACCGGCGAGGGTGGTGTAGCCCGCGGCGAGCGCCGCGAGAGCGGTCCCCGATACTGTCGCGAGGCTTTGTGGTGAGGGTATCATCTGCCCGGCTTGTGGGAAGGATTCGCGCCGGGGGGCGAGGCGAGCACTGCCGGTTCCCGCGCGCGGAGTAACTGTACACGTGTGCGCCGCGATGCGGAGGAGACTCTTTGACGGACCTGACTCGGGCCTTGGGCGGCAGCGTTGGCGGGATGGCAGCGGATCTCGAGCCGCTGATCCTCGTGGACGATGCCGACTGCGAGGTCGGCCATCTCGGCAGGGCGGAGTGCCACACGGGCCGGGGCGTCCTGCACCGGGCGTTCTCGCTGCTGATCTTCAACGAAGTTGGCGAGCTGCTGCTGCAGCAGCGCGCCGCCTCGAAGCGGCTGTGGCCGCTTTACTGGTCGAACAGCTGCTGCAGTCATCCGCGGCGCTCCGAGAGCCTGGAGACGGCGATTCACCGCCGCCTGCGCGAGGAGCTGGGGGTGAGTTGTCCACTGCACTTCCTGTTCAAATTCCAGTACCAGGCGCAATTCGACGATTCAGGCGCGGAGCACGAGCTGTGCTCGGTGTACATCGGACGGTGCACGGTGCCCCTCGAGATCAACCGGGAGGAGATCGTCGACTGGCGCTGGGTGAGTCCCGAGGCGCTCGAGGCCGAATTGGCCGGAGCGGCCGCGGGGAACTTCACCCCGTGGTTCAGGCTCGAGTGGGAGCGCACCTGGCGTGAGCACCGCGCCGCGGTGCTCGCCCTCAGTCAGGCACGAGAGTAAGGGGAGGAGCGCTTGGGTATCCCGCTGGTGCAGATCTACCGTGTCGGTCGCTACATCGCCGCGCGCAAGCTCCGGGGCGAGAAACGTTATCCGCTGGTGCTGATGCTCGAGCCCCTCTTCCAGTGCAATCTCGCCTGCTCGGGCTGCGGCAAGATCGATTATCCGAAGGAGATCCTGCAGAAGCGCCTGAGCGTCGAGGAGGCGCTTGGGGCCGTGGACGAGTGCGGCGCTCCGATCGTGTCCATTCCGGGGGGCGAGCCGCTCATCCATAAAGAGATGCCGCAGATCGTCGCGGGAATCGTCGCGCGGCGGAAGTTCGTGTACCTCTGCACCAACGCGATTCTGCTTGCGCGGCACATCGACGACTACCGACCCTCGCCCTATCTCACCTTCTCGATCCACCTGGACGGCAACCGCGAGCGCCACGACGAGTCCGTGTGTCAGGAAGGGGTTTTCGACAAAGCGGTCGCGGCCATCGAGCTCTCGCGCTCCAGGGGCTTTCGCGTCACCATCAACTGCACGCTGTTCAACGGCGCGGATCCGGACGAGGTGGCGGAGTTCTTCGATACGGCGATGCGGCTGGGGATCGAGGGCATCACGGTTTCGCCCGGCTACAGCTACACCCATGCGCCCCGCCAGGACGTGTTCCTCGGGCGTAGCGCGAGCAAGCGGCTGTTCCGCGAGATCTTCAGGCGAGGCCGCGCACGAGCTCGCGGCGAGCGCTGGTCGCTCAATCATTCGGGGCTGTTCCTCGATTTCCTGGCCGGCAACCAGCCCTATCAGTGCACGCCCTGGAGCAATCCCACCTACAACATCTTCGGCTGGCAGCGGCCGTGCTACCTGCTCACCGACGAGGGACACGCCCCGAGCTTCCGCTCCCTGATGGACGAGACCGACTGGGAGCGCTACGGAGTGGGGCGCAACCCGCGCTGCGACAACTGCATGGCGCATTGCGGCTTCGAGGGCACGGCCGTCGACGATGCGTTCGCGCATCCGCTCAAGGCGCTCAAGGTGGCCCTGCGGGGCCCGCGGCTCACCGGACCGATGGCGCCCGATCTGCCCGTGCTGCACGACGGAGCGGATCGCGGCGGTGTCGCCGTCCCGGTCGCAGCGATTGGACGCGCCCGGGGCGAGTCGGACGGCGCGCGTGCCCGGCTCCGCTGAGCGGCGAACGGCGGGAGCTTCCCAGATGGATTTCGGAAATTCCGACGAGCGCTATCAGGAGGAGATCCTCCCGCACGTGTCGCGCACCTTTGCGCTCACGATTCCCCAGCTCCCCCCGGGGCTGCGGACCGCGGTGACCAACGCGTATCTTCTGTGCCGGATTGCCGACACGATCGAGGACGAGCCGGCGGTCTCGCCCGAGGAGACGTTCCAGTTCCTCGAGCGCTTCGCGGCAGTCGTGTCGGGCGCCAAGGATCCGGCCGCGCTCGCGTGCGCGCTCGACGGACGGTTCTCGGACCGAACGCTGCCGGCCGAGCGGGACCTGGTGAGGAACCTGGAGCGCATCGTCCGCGTGACCTGGGGGCTCGGCGCCCAGCGCGCCGCGATCGAGCGCTGCATCGCTCTCATGTGCCACGGCATGCACGAGTTTCAGCGCAGCGCGAGCATCCGCGGGCTGCCGCGCTCGAGCGACCTCGACGGCTACTGCTACTACGTCGCGGGCGTCGTGGGCGAGATGCTCACCGAGCTCTTCTGCGCCTATTCCCCCGCGGTCGCCGCCCGGCACGACGCGCTCGCCGAGCTCTCCGTGTCGTTCGCGCAGGGGCTGCAGATGACCAACATCCTCAAGGATTTCTGGGAGGACCGCAGCCGCGGCGCCTGCTGGCTTCCGCAGGAGACCTTTGCCCGCCACGGCGTCGTGCTGGCGGAGCTCTCGCCCGGGCGCACCGGCGCCGGCTTCGATGCGGGTCTCTCCGAGCTCATCGGCGTGGCTCACGCACACCTGCGCAATGCGCTCGCGTACACCCTGCTCATTCCGCGAACCGAACCCGGCATCCGGCGCTTCTGCCTCTGGGCGCTCGGACTCGCCGTGCTGACGCTGCGCCGGATCGCGGCCAATCCGGCCTACACCAGCGGCGCCGAGGTCAAGGTTTCGCGCCCTGTAGTCTGGCTGACACGGATCTCGACGAGCCTCGTAGTGGGCGACGACCGCATGCTGAAACGACTCTTCGAGCTCGCGGCCCGCGGGTTGCCGCTCGCGGTTCCGGGAATCGGGGACGGATTCCGGCAGGTGAGCGCGGCAGGCGCGGCGCGGGAAGCCTCCGCCCCGAGCTGGCAGCAGCCGGTCCTGTGAGTCGCAAAGCCGGAACATCCGCAGCTCTCGCCGGCACGGAAGGCCTTCTCCGTGCGGACGCGCCGGCGCGCAAACTCCCGGGCGAGAAGCTCTCACCACTCGAGTATGCGATCGCCGCGGCGCGCGATGAGCTGATCCGGCTTCAGCGTCCGGATGGATCGTGGCAGCTCGAGCTCGAGGCGGACTGCACTATCCCGGCCGAGTACATCATGATGATGCACTTCCTGGGAGAGCTCGACGCCGCGCTCGAGGCGAAGCTCGCCGCTTACCTCAGGCAGCGCCAGGCGGGATACGGAGGCTGGCCGCTCTATCACGGCGGGGCCTTCGACATGAGCTGCAGCGTCAAGGTGTATTTCGCGCTGAAGCTCGCGGGCGATGACCCGGAGTCGCCCCACATGGCGCGCGCTCGGGCGGCGATTCTCGAGCGCGGCGGCGCCGCTTCCTGCAACGTCTTCACCCGCATCGCGCTCGCGCTCTTCGGACAGCTTCCCTGGCGCGGGGTGCCTTACATTCCGGTCGAGATCGTGCTGCTGCCGTGCTGGTTCCCGTTCAACATCCACCGCGTGTCCTACTGGTCGCGCACGGTGATGGTGCCGCTCCTCATCCTCTGCACGCTGAAGCCCCGCGCGAGGAATCCGCGCAACGTCGACATCCGGGAGCTCTTCACGACGCCCCCTAGCCAAGAGCGGCGCTACTTCCGGCGCCCGCTCGGGGGCTCCGCCGCGCTGGCGCGGGCGTTCTTCTGCCTCGACCGGCTCGCGCGCAGCCTCGACGGCTTCATACCCCGAGCGCTGCGCGAGCACGCGCTCGAGCGGGCCGAGGCGTGGATGCTCGAGCGGCTGAACGGCGAGGAGGGGCTGGGCGCGATCTTTCCGGCCATGGTGAACGCGCTCGAGGCGCTCAGCGTTCGCGGATACTCCCCGGATCATCCGCACCGTCGCGGCGCGAAGCGCGCGCTGGAAAAGCTCCTGGTCGAGGACTACTCGAGCGCCTACTGCCAGCCGTGCGCGTCAACCCTCTGGGACACCGCGCTCGCAAGCCTCGCGATGCAGGAGGAGGGCTCCGCCGGCGCACGCGCCGCCGCTCTCCGCGGACTCGAGTGGCTCGAGCCGCGGCAACTGCTCGACGATCCGGGCGACTGGCGGACGCGTCGTCCGCACCTCCCGGGCGGGGGCTGGGCTTTCCAGCGCGCCAACAGCTACTACCCCGACCTCGACGATACCGCGGCCGTCGCCTGGTCGATGCACCGGTCCCCCGATCCCGGGCGCTTCTCGTTTGCGCTGAGTCGGGCCCTCGACTGGCTCGTCGGGATGCAGAGCGAGAACGGCGGCTTCGCCTCCTTCGATGTGGACAACACGAGCTATTACTTGAACGAGATTCCGTTCGCGGACCACGGCGCGCTCCTCGACCCGCCCACCAGCGACGTCACGGCGCGCGTGGTCACCGCTCTCGCGCGGGTGGGCCGGCCCGAGGACCGCGGAGCGCTCACGCGCGCGATCGACTACCTGCGCCGAGAGCAGGAGGCGAACGGCTCGTGGTTCGGCCGCTGGGGCACGAACTACGTCTATGGCACGTGGTCGGTGCTCTCCGCGTTCGCGGAGGCCCGTATCGGCCCCGATGACCCCGCGGTCGAGCGCGCGGTGAGCTGGCTCGAGAGCCGGCAGAATCCGGACGGCGGCTGGGGCGAGAGCAACGACAGCTACGAGCCCGGGCGCGCCGGGGCGAGCGCGCCGAGCACCCCGCACCAGAGTGCCTGGGCGGTGCTCGCGCTGATCGCCGCGCGAGAGGCGGGATCGGACGCCGTGCGGCGCGGCATCGAGTACCTCCTGCGCACGCAGCGGCCGGACGGACTCTGGAGCGACCCGAGCTTCACCGCTCCGGGCTTCCCGCGCGTGTTCTACCTCCGCTATCACGGGTACTGCGCGTACTTTCCGCTCTGGGCGCTCGCGGCGTATCGCAACAGCACGGCGGCAGGACCCGGAACCGTGCATTGACTCGACTCGGAATCGTCGCGGCGTTCGCCGCCGAGTCGCGGCATCTCGGCCCTTTGATGCCCGGCTCAGCCGATGGAACGCTGCTCGTCGTGAGCGGGATGGGCGATGCCGCCGCCGCATCCGGCGCCCGGCAGCTCGTCGATGCGGGCGCGAGAGCGCTCCTGAGCTGGGGCGTGGCCGGAGGGCTCGACCCGGCACTTCCTGCCGGGGCGCTGTTCCTGCCGGGCGAAGTCATCTCGGCCGACGGGGTGGTTTATCAGACTGCCCGGGAGTGGCGCGAGAGGCTCGCCACGGCGGTCGCGTCCTGTCATCCCGTGACCGGGGGGAGACTCCTGACTTCCCGGCGCCCGCTCGGTTCCGCCGCCGACAAGTCGATCGCCTTCTCGGAGACGGGCGCCGCGGCGGTGGACATGGAGAGCGCGGCGGTGGCGGAGGTTGCCCGGGCGCAGGGGCTCCCCTTCCTCGCCGTGCGTGCGATCGTGGATACGGCGAACGATCCGCTGCCGAAGGCCGCGATCGCCGCGGCCGGCTCGGGCTCCGTCAAGCTCTCGCGCCTCCTTGCCGCTCTCGCGCGTGCGCCGGCGGATCTGCCCGCGCTCATCCGGCTCATGTGGCGATACCGCGCGGCGAGCCGCTCGCTCGCGGCCGTCGCGCGCGCCGGGGCGCTGGCGCCGCGCGAGCTTCGCGCGGCCGCTCCGGCCGCGCCGCCATGAGGGCGCTCGTCACCGGCGCGACGGGCTTCGTCGGCTCGGCGGTGGCGCGGGCCTTGAGGGCGGGGGGCTGGCAGGTGCGCGCGCTGGTGCGTGCAGGGTCCGACCGGCGAAACCTCCGTGAGCTTCCCGTCGAGATCGCGAGCGGCGATCTCACCGACCGCGCCTCGCTCGATGGGGCGCTCGATGGGTGCGAAGCGCTCTTTCATGTTGCCGCCGACTATCGGCTCTGGACGCCCGACCCGCAGCTCCTCTACCGCACCAACGTCGAGGGGACACGGAATGTCATCGAGGCCGCCCGTCGCGCCAAGGTGGCGCGGATCGTCTACACGAGCAGCGTCGCCACCGTGGGGCTCCCCGCCGATGGCTCGCCCGGGAGCGAAGAGACGCCCGTCGCTCTGGCCGACATGATCGGTCACTACAAGCGCTCCAAGTTCCTCGCCGAGGAGCTGGTGCGCGGCGAGGCGCGCACGGGAGCGCCGGTGGTGATCGTCAACCCCTCGACGCCCGTGGGACCGGGCGATCTCAAGCCGACGCCGACCGGGCGGATGGTGTTGGACGCGGCCCGAGGGTGGATGCCGGCCTATGTCGACACGGGGCTCAACATCGTGCACGTCGACGATGTCGCCGCCGGGCACCTCTTAGCCCTCGAGCGCGGCCGTTTCGGCGAGCGCTATATCCTCGGTGGGGAGAACCTGACGCTGCGCGAGATTCTGGTGCGGATCGCGCGCCTCGCCGGCCGCAGTCCGCCGCGCATCCGCCTGCCGCACTGGGGCGTCCTGCCGCTCGCCTATCTGTCCGAGGGCCTTTCGCGCCTCACCCACCGCCCCACGCGCCTCACGGTCGAGAGCGTGCGCATGGCCCGGCATCGCATGTACTTCTCGAGCGACAAGGCCGTCCGTGAGCTCGGCTATCGCTGGCGGTCGCCGCAGGTGGCCTTCGAAGACGCGGTGAGGTGGTATCAGGGGCAGGGGATGCTGTGAGGTCGGGACGCCCGCGCCGTCAGCTCACCACCCGATGCCGTAGTCCTGGCCGTAGTTGCTCGAGCCGCCCCAGAGCGTCCCGTGCTGGCGGTCGATGAAGATCGCATTGAGGGGTCCCGAGGTGCGCTCCTCGAGCTCGAGCGTGTAGCCCATTTCACTCAACTCCTTACGTACCCAGGGCGGGGTGCTGGCGTTCAGCGTGAGCCTCCCCGGGAAGGACTGGTGGTCCGCGAAGGAGTCGCGCATCTGGTAGCTGGTGATGTTGGCCGCCTCGGTAGCCTCCTGGACCGTCATGCCGAACTCGACGATGTTGAGGAAGAGCTGCAGCAGGTTCTGATCCTGCGTGTCCCCGCCCTGGACCGAGAAGACGAGAAACGGCTTCCCGTCCTTCAGCGCCAGCGACGGCGTCAGCGTCGCCCGCGGCCGCTTGCCGGGCGCGAGCACGTTGTACGGGTTCTCGCCCGGATCCAGCACGAAGCTCTGCATGCGCTGGCTGAGTCCAATGCCGGTGTGGCCGGCGATCACCGCCGGCGTCCAGCCGCCGCTCGGCGTCACGGATACCGCCCAGCCCTTGTCGTCGGCCGCCTCGACGCTCGTCGTGCCGAGGCGGAACGTGCGATCGAATTCGGTCATGGCGATCGGCGCCTGGCCCGCCATTCTGCTGTGCCACTTCTCGAGGTAGGCGAGGTACGGATTCTTCTCGCCCTGGAACGGGTACGGATCGCCGGGGCGGGCGTCGGGGTCGTTGCGATCCCAGCGGATGAGCTTCGCGCGCTCGCGGGCGTACTCCTTCGAGAGGAGCCCCCGGATCGGCGGAGCGGGCGATTGAGCCGGATCGCCGTAATAGAAGTCGCGATCGGCATAGGCGAGGTTCATCGCCTGATAGAGAGCGTGGATGTAGCGGGCGCTGTCATAGCCCATCGACTTGAGATCAAGGTTCTCGAGGATGTTGAGCGTCTGCAGCATCACCGGGCCCTGCACCCAGGTGGTGAGCTTGTAGACTTCGATTCCCTTGTAGTTGACGTGCACCGGCTCCTCGATCTTCACCTTCCAGTTGGCGAGATCCTCGAGAGTGAAGAGCCCGCCGAGGTCGCGCACGGCGCGAACGAGGTCATGTGCGATGTCGCCCTTGTAGAAGCGGTCGTAGGCGGCGTAGATGGCGGCCTTGCGATCCTTGCCGGCGGCGCGCGCCTTCGTCTCGGCCTCGACGAGCTTGCGCAGTGTCGCGGCGAGATCCGGCTGGCGGAAGATCTCGCCGGCCTCGGGCGCCTCGTGGGCTGCCCCGAAGTGCGGCAGCATCACGCGCCGGGAGTCGGGCCACTCCTTGATCTTGTCCTTGTAGTGCTCGATGGTCGCCGCGAGCGGCGCGTCGATCGGAAAGCCGTCGGCCATCTCGATCGCCGGCGCGAGCACCGCGCTTAAGCTCATCGTCCCGAACTCCGCCAGCATGGCTATGAGGCCCCCGGGCGTGCCCGGGGTCACGGCCGCGAGCGGTCCGTACTCGGGCGGATATTTCATGCCGAGCTTGTGGAAGTACTCGGGCGTCGCGCCCGTGGGGGCGATCCCTAAGCCGTTGATGGCGATCACCTTGGCCGTATGCGGGTTGTAGATGAGCGCCTGAGTCTCTCCGCCCCAGGAGAGCGTCGTCCACGCGGTCGAGGTGGCCGCGATCATGGCGCAGGCGGCATCGACCGCGTTGCCGCCCTGCTCGAAGATCTTCGCGCCCGCGGTGGCCGCGATCGGTTTGCCGGTGACCGCCATCCAGTGCCGGCCGTAGAGCGCGGGCTTCTGGGTGCGGCCTTGCGCGTGGGGTCCGCCGAAGATCACGCTGGCACTCACCATCGCGGTGACGGCGGTGCGTGCCAATCCCGTAAGGCTTGCCGGGGGGCTCTTGTCGCTCGTCATGTGCGTCCCTCGTGGCTTTGGAGCTCGTGGCTGTGCGGTGGCTCGTGGCTGTGTGGGTGGCTCGTGGCGAGGCGGCGAGCATATGGCAGACTGCCGCGACGCGCACGCGGGGGCGCCGGTGACAACCATCGCAACGGTCCTCGATCTCTTCGTGTACCCGGTGAAGTCGGCGCGCGCCATCGCGCGTTCGCGGGTCCGCGTGGGCGCGAGCGGCTTCGAGTGGGACCGTCAGTGGATGCTGGTCGATGGGAAGGGCACTTTCCTCAGCCAGCGCACGCACCCGTTGCTCGCGCGCATCGTGCCCGAGATCACGGCGAATGCCCTCGTGCTCCGCGCGGAGGGCGCGCATGAGATCAGCGTGCCGCTCGACACCCGCGGCGACCGCGTGGCGGTGCGGGTGTGGGATGACGCGTGCGTCGGCATCGACCAGGGCGCTGCGGCAAACGCGTGGGCGAGCCGGCTCCTCGGCGAGGCCGTGCGGCTGGTGCGCGCGAGCCCCGGAATGGTGCGCCCGGCCAATGTCAAATTCGCGCACCCGACGCCGGCGCCCCTCGCCTTTTCCGACGGCTATCCGCTCCTGGTGTGCAACCAGGCCTCGCTCGAGGACCTGAATCGCCGCTTGAGCTCACCCGTCCCGATGGAGCGCTTCCGGCCGAACCTGGTCCTTACCGGGCTCCCGGCCTGGGCCGAGGATCGGATCGATCGCATCGAAGTCGGAGCGGTGACGCTTCGCCTCGTGAAGCCCTCCACCCGCTGCTCGATTCCCTCGCACGACCAGGTCACCGGGGAGGCGTCCACCGACCCGCTGCCGGTGCTGCGCAAGTTCCGCTTCGACCGTTCGCTCCGCGGTGCCACTTTCGGCGAGAACGCGGTGATCGCGGAAGGCACCGGCGGCGAGATCGAGCGGGGGTCGCCCTGCGGCGTGACGTTCGACGCCCTCACGGCGTTCCCGGCTTGAGAGATGTCGCGGCGACCGCAGGCTCAAACTGTGCGCAGCGCACGGCCTCGCGCGATCCCGATCCGCCACACTTCTCCGTGCAGCGTCGCGGTGAAATGTGAACCAATCGGCATTTGGTCTTGGCGCCCTCATCGGGCTCGTAGCGGGAGGCACCGCGCTCTGGGCGCTTTACCGCCTGCGAGCTGGTGCGCGCGCCGCCCCATCCGAGGAGCAGGAGTCGGACTCGGTGTTCGAGCAGTGGCCGACGGGTGCCCTGGTCGTGAACCCCCGCAGCCTGCAGATTCTCGCCGCGAATCCCGCTGCGCTCCGCAGCCTCGGCTACACGCTGGATGAAGTCCGGGCGCTGCGCTTCACAGACGTCTTCCTCCAGGAGGGGGTTGATCCCCAGGCCCTCGCGGGCAGGCTCCGGGACGCCACCATGCGGGCCACGCTCGAGATGATCCAGCGCTGCAGGGACGGCTCGCGGCGCAACGTCGAGGTGCGCTGCAATCGCATGACGTTGAACGGAGAAGACGCGCTCGGCGTCGCCGTGAACGACGTCACCGTGCGCCGCGTGGTCGAGACGCATCTCCTCGAGCGGCATCAGCACCTCGCGCACCTGGCGCACCACGATCAGCTCACGGGACTCCCCAACCGGCTCTATCTCCAGGCGAATCTGCCGGGCGCCATCGAGCAGGCGAGAAAGGACGGGAGCGTGCTCGCGGTGCTGTTCCTCGATCTCGATCGCTTCAAGCACGTCAACGATTCGCGCGGGCACGAGACCGGCGACAAGCTCCTGAAGACGGTCGCCCAGCGCGTCCGCTCGACCGTGCGCCCCGAGGACGCCGTGGTGCGCATGGGGGGCGACGAGTTCGTCGTCATGCTGAAGCAGGTGCAGAGCACCGATCAGGTGAACGAGACCGCCGAGCGCATTAATCAAGCCTTGAGCGCCCCGATGGTGGTGGACGGCCGCACCCTGGTGACGACCGTCAGCATCGGCGTGGCCATGTTTCCGCGCGACGGCTCCGACATGGGTGAGCTGCTGCGGCACTCGGACACCGCCATGTACCAGGCCAAGGATCGCGGCCGCAACAACTTCCAGCTCTTCAGTCCCGGAATGGACCGGCGGCTCAAGGAGCGCATCGCCATCGAGTCGAGCCTGCGCGCGGCGCTCTCGAGCGGGCAGCTCGCCGTGCACTATCAGCCGATCATGGACGTCGAGTCGCACCACGTGGTGGCGCTTGAAGCGCTGCTGCGCTGGAAGCACCCGAGCCACGGCTACGTGCGCCCCGAGCGCTTCGTGAGCGTCGCCGAGGAGACGGGCCTCATCGTGCCGATCGGCGACTTCGTGCTTCAGCGGATCATCGCGGACACGGTGGCCTGGCGGCAGGCGGGAGCGGAGCTCGTGCCGGTCTCGTTCAACGTCTCGGCCGTGCAGCTCCAGCGCTCGAACCTCGCGGAGCAGATCCAGCGGCTCACCCGCGAGCACGGGGTCGAGCCCTCGATGCTGCAGGTCGAGCTCACCGAGGGCGCGGTGTTCGAGCGGCGCGAGGCGCCCCGTGGAGATGTGGGCCAGGACGCGGTGGCGGCGCTGCGCGAGCTCGGGGTGCGCATCGCCATCGATGACTTCGGCGTCGGCTACTCGAGCCTGTCGTACCTCAAGCGCTGGCGCGTGGATGCGCTCAAGATCGACCGCAGCTTCGTGCGCGACCTGGTGACGGACCTCTCGGACCTCGCGATCGTGAGTGCCATCATCGCCATGGCGAAGCACCTTCACATCAAGGTGGTGGCCGAGGGCATCGAGGGCTGGCAGCAGCTCGAGAAGCTGCGCCAGCTCGGCTGCGCCTACGCGCAGGGGTTTCTCTTCGCCCGCCCGGCGCCGGCGGAGAGCTGCCGCCAGTATCTCAACGGCGAGGCCCTCGATCTCACCGCGCGGCTGCCGGTGCTCGACCCGCTGGAAGCCACCGGCAGCGGCGACCGCTTCCGGGCGCTGCAAGTCTAAAGCGCTCGCCTCCTGGCGCTGCGCCCGCGCGCGGCGCGCCGGACGTGCGAGAATGGGCCATGGAGAAACCGCACCCGCAATGCGCGGATGCCGTGCTGATGGTCCGGCCCCAGGCCTTCGGCTACAACGCGGAAACGGCCTCCACCAACACCTTCCAGCGCGACGGGGAGCCACACCTTCCGGCCTCCGCGCGCGAGCTGGCGCGAGAGGAGTTCGCGCACCTCGAGCAGGCGCTCGAGAGCGAGGGGATCAGCGTCTGCGCCGTGGAGGACACCGCGCAGCCCGTCAAGCCCGATGCCGTGTTTCCCAACAACTGGCTGAGCTTTCACGCCGACGGGACGCTGGTGCTCTATCCGATGCAGAGCGCGAGCCGCCGGCTCGAGCGGCGCACCGAGGTCATCGACGCTGTGGTGAAGCGCCTCGGCTTCAGGGTGGCGCACCTGGTCGACCTCACTCATCACGAGCAGCATGGCCGCTTCCTCGAGGGCACGGGGAGCCTGGTGCTCGATCATCGCCAGCGCGTGGCTTACGCGTGCGCTTCGCCCCGCACCCATCCGGGGCTGGTCGCGGAATGGGCGCGGGAGCTGAAGTACGAGCCGGTGATCTTCCACGCCACCGATCGCGCGGGTGCGCCGCTTTATCACACGAACGTGCTCATGTCGATCGGCGAGCGCCTCGGCGTCGTCGCCACTTCCGCGATCGCGCCCGGTGACCGGGAGCGGGTGCTCACGCGGCTGCGCGCGAGCGAGCGCGAGATTCTCGAGATCGGCCTGGATGAGATCGAGCGCTTCGCGGGCAACATGCTCGAGCTCGGCACCTGGGACGAGGCGCTCGGGGACTCGCGCGTCGTGGTGATGTCGGAAACGGCGCGGCGGAGCCTGAGTCACGATGCCTTCGCGCAGCTCTCGGGCTGCACCGACAGCGTGCTCTCGATTCCCGTGCCCACCATCGAAAGGCTCGGCGGCGGGAGCGTGCGCTGCATGATGGCCGAAGTATTCCGGCCGGCGTGACCGAGCTCATCGTCAAGGCGGGCCTCTCCTATCTTCTCGGCTCGATCGTCGGGAGCCTCCTCATCGGGCGTCTCAAGGGCGGGGTCGACATCCGCGCGCTCGGCAGCGGCAATGCGGGCGCCACGAATGCGCTGCGCACGTTCGGCAGGGCAATCGCCTTCTGGGTGCTGGTGATCGATCTCGCCAAGGGCTTCGTGGCGACGCGCCTGATCGCGCCGGCGCTCCTGCCCGGCATCGCGCCGGCGCCGCCGGCTCTCGGAGCCTGGTGCGTGACGGCGTGCGCGCTCGCCGTGATGCTGGGTCACGTCTATCCCCTCTGGTTCGGGCTGCGCGGCGGCAAGGGGGTCGCGACGCTGGTCGGCGCCGTGCTCGGCATCGACCCGTGGCTCCTCGCGCCCATGGTGCTCACCTGGCTCGCCGCGGTCGTCCTCTTCGGCTTCGTGGGTCTTGCCTCGATGCTCGCGACGCTCGCGCTCGCGGTCGAGATCGCGATCGGGAATTTCGCCCCGCGGCTGCCGCTGCTCGCGTTCGCAGTTGCGGCCACGGCGCTGATCCTCTACACCCATCGATCCAACATCGCGCGCATGCGCGCCGGCACCGAGTCGCGCGCCCGAAGGCTGTGGCTCTTCGGCGCGCGCCGGGGACCGGCCTGATGGCCGGCGCGGGAGGCCGAGCGCGCCGTGGGTCGGCCGGGGACCCCCCGCCGCTCGCAGCGCGCGTCTTCGCGGCGCTCGCGGACGCGCGATTCCACTCGGGCGAGGAGCTCTCGAGTGCGCTCGGCGTCAGCCGGAGCGCCGTCTGGAAAGCCACCGGGACGCTCAAGGAGCTCGGCGTCACGGTGCACGCGGTGCGCAATCGCGGCTACCGCATCCCCGAGACGGCCGAGCCGCTCGAGGCCGCGAAGATCCGCGATCGCCTCCCGCGCGAGGATCGCGAGCGCGTGCGCACCCTCGAGACCGTCTGGTCGACCTCCTCCACCAACACGGTCCTCCTCGCGCGGGCCAATCCGCCGATCGGGACGAGCGAGGTGCTGCTCGCGGAGCACCAGAGCGCGGGGCGAGGCCGGCGCGGGCGCGCCTGGCTGGCGCCCCCGGGCGGGGCGATCTGTCTCTCGCTCAGCTGGACGTTTCGCGAAGTGCCGGCCGACATCGGCGCGCTGAGCCTGGTGGTGGGGGTGTGCGCGCTGAACGCCCTGCGGAGCCAAGGGGTTGAGCGCGCCGCGCTCAAGTGGCCGAATGATCTGCTACGCGAGGGGCGCAAGCTCGGCGGCGTGCTGATCGAGCTGCGCGCGGAGTCGGGAGGCCCGGCATGCGTCGTGATCGGCATCGGCCTCAACGTGGCGCTCGGGGCGGCGCTGCTCGAGCGGATCGCGGGGATGGGCCTCGAAGCGACCGACCTCCGCGGCGCAGGCCTCGCCGCGCCTTCGCGCAATTCCATCGCGGCGGCACTGTTGAGCGCGTGCCTCCGGGGCCTCGCGGCCTTCGAGCGCGAGGGCCTCAAGCCGTTCATCGAGGAGTGGCGCGCGGCGGATGCGCTGCGCGGGCGGCCGGTCGCGGTGAGCGGCGCGGACGGTACCGCGCGGGGCCTCGCCCGCGGCGTCGACCTGCACGGGGCGCTCCTCATCGAGACCCGCGAGGGCCTCAGGCGCTTCATCGCAGGCGACGTGACGGTGAGACCTCGAGGATGACGGCGCTGCTCGTCGACCTCGGCAACACGCGCATCAAGTGGGCCCGCTTCGACGGGGAGCGCTTGAGCGCCCCCCGGGCGGCGGCGCATTCCGGGTGGCGCGCCGCGGACTATGCCCGGCGCCTCTTCGGCGGCAGAGCTCCTCCCGGCTCGATGCTCGTCGCGAGCGTCGCGGGCGGACGCCTCGACCGGATGCTCGCAGCCGCGGCACGGCGGGCCGGGGTCCGGGCGCGGTTCGTGACGGTCCCGCGCCGCGCGGCAGGTGTCACCGTAGGCTACCTGGAGCCCTGGCGGCTCGGGGTCGACCGGTTCGTCGCTTCCGTCGGGGCCCATCACCTCTTCGACCGGATCGCCACCTGCGTGGTCGGCGTCGGCACCGCCATGACCATCGATCTGCTCGGCGCGGACGGGGCACATCGGGGCGGGGTGATCATTCCCGCGCCCGCGCTCATGGTCGACACCCTGCAGCGCAACACGTACGGGATCCGCCGCCGGGCCCGGGGGGGTGCGCTCGGGGCGTCGGGACTCTTCGGCCGCTCGACCCGCGCCGCCACCGTCCAAGGCTCGCGCTACGCGGCCGCCGCGCTCATCGATCGGGCGGTCGAGGAAGCCCGCACTCTCCTGGGACAAAAACCCCTGGTGGTGTTGACGGGAGGCGACGCGGGCACCGTGCGGTCGCTGCTGCGCAGCCGCAGCGTCGCCGTGCCGGATCTGGTTTTGACGGGGCTCGCGGTTCTCTCCAAGGGCGGATAGCGGTCCGCACGTTGATTTAGAATCGGCCTCGTGCGGAATGTGTTTCTGACGCTGCTGTTCGTCAACCTCGCGTACTTTGCGTGGTCGCACTGGATCGACGAGCCCCCGCCGCCGCCCGTGAACGAGAGCATCGCCCGGCTCCCGCGCTTGAAGCTCGCGAGCGAGGACCCGCCCCCGCCGCCGCGCGGCCACGCGGCGGACAAGACTGCGCTCACCGTGTCGCCCGCGCTCAGCGTGTCGCCCCCGCCCGGGTGCCTGTCCGTCGGGCCTTTCGGGGATGTCGACGACGCCGCCCGTGCCGCGGCGCTGCTGCGCGGGAAGGGCTTCGATCCCCGCCAGCGCAGGCAAGCCGGCGACGGCTCCCCCGAGCGCCGCCTCCCCGGGACGCTCTACTGGCTTGATCTCGTGCCGCCGGCCGGCATGAGCACCGTGCCGATCGCGGATCTCTTCGCCGAAGGGGTGGGCTCGCGGATCGCCGTGCAGCCCTGCCCGTCCGTGTCTCCGCACGGGGCCCTGCCGGGCGTCGAGGTGGTCACGCCCGTCGAGGATCATGCGATCGCGGCCTCACCGCCGCCGCAGATCGCCGCGACCCGCACCGTGCCCTGAAGCGGCGGTCGCCGCGACCCGCCGGGCCGCGGCCTGGGCGCTCGTGACGCCGACCTCAGCCGGCAGGCCGGGCAGCGCCGCGAAAGCGCTCGCGATACGCCCCCGGGGTCACTCCCAGCGAAGCGATGAAGCTGCGCCGCAGGCTCTCCGGAGTCCCGAATCCGCAGCGCCGGGCGACCTGCTGCAGCGGGAGATCCGTCTGCTCGAGCTTCTGGCGTGCGGCAGTGAGGCGGATCTGCCTGACATAGTGGCCGGGCGCGAGGCCCACCCCGTCGGCGAAGTGGCGGGCGAAGCTGCGCTCGCTCATGGCGATCCGCTCGGCGAGGCGCGGCACGGAGAGGTCCTTATCGAGGTGCTCGAGCATCCACAGCTGCAGCTCGCGCACGCCTGCGTCCTCGCTGAATTGCGCCGCCAGGTAGTCACTGAACTGCGACTGGCCGCCGGGACGCTTAAGAAACAGAACCAGCTCCCGCGCCACCGCGAGCGCGACCGCGTTACCGTGGTCTTCCTCGAGCATCGCGAGCGCCATGTCCATGCCGGCGGTCACGCCGGCGGAGGTGTAGATGTTGCCGTCGCGGGTGTAGATGGCGTCGTGGCATACGCCGCGCCCGACGGATTTCTTCAGCTCTTCGAGATACCTCCAGTGCGTCGTCGCACGCCGACCCTCCAGGAGTCCCGAGGTTGCCAGCAGCAGCGCACCGGTGCAGACGGACCCTAAGCGCGAGACGCGGCCGGACATCCGGCGAAGCCACGCGAGCAGCGGGGCCTCCGCGCGCACAGCGGCGTGACCCCGGCCCCCGGCCACCAGCAGCGTGTCCGCACTCGTGACCGCCCGATACGCGCGCTCGGCGACCAGCTTTATGCCCGAGGAAGTAAGGAAAGCTCCGGCGCGCGGCGCCACGACCTCGACCCGGTAGGCGAGATCGCGGCGCAGCCCGTGATCCTGCATCCAGCGGGCGGCGCGGCTGAACACCTCGAGCGGCCCCGTGACGTCGAGGATTTGCACGTCCGGGTAGGCGAGCATCACCACATGATGGGGACGCCCGCGCCGGCGCGCTGCGCTCGCAGTGATCGCGGCAGTCATCCGGCGATCATCGCGCGGCCTGCGACGAGGGCGCGGCTTTGCTCAAGGTCAAAGGCGTCGAAGAGCCGCCGCCGTGGGTCACCTTGCCCGAGATCCTGTCGGCGGTCATGGTGCCCGAGAAATCAACCCGACCGCGATCCGAGGCCAGCGTGAAGTGGATGCTCCCATGGTCCACCCGCACGTCATCGAGAGGCTCGCCGATCATCGACTCGGTTGGCGCGTCGATCGTCCCCCGGTACTGCCCATCCACCAGGGCCAGATGCAGGACCACCGGCATCTCGGGCTTCGGCTTCGGATAGTCCGGGAGGAGCGTGCCCTGCCAGACGGTCTCGTGGTCGCGGTAGGCGAGCGGTATCGTCGGCAGGACCTGCTTCGGCTCCCCTGCGCCCGCGTTCGTCTTCCAGCCCTGACCCTGATACTCCATGTTATCAGCCGTGGCCTGGGCCACCTGCGCCCCGTAGTAGAGCTCCACCACGTGGAGCGCCGAGTCGATGCCGGAGCTCAAGCCCCCGGCGGTCACAATCAGCGGGTCCGACTGCACGTAACGCACGGAGCTGCGCACGTCGATGTGCGGATACTGGTTGGCCAGGCGCTGAAGCGAGGCGTGATAAGTGGTCGCCGGCTTGCCGTCGAGGAGCCCCGCCTCGGCCACCCGGAAGGCGCCGGTGCACACCGACATGATGAGCGCGTGCTGCTCGTGGAGTTTCCGCAGCCAGGGGCCGAGCTGCTCATCCCCCGACTGTGCCCCGACGACGACCACGTCCGGTACCGGCGCATCGGCAAAGCCGTAGTCCGGCACCACCGTCATGCCGGGCTTCGTGCCGCCGCTCGTATGAATGGGCTGCCGGTCGCGTCCTACGGTGTAGAGCTCGAACGGCATCTGCTGATCCATGTCGCCTGCGCCGGTGTGGACGTTCTCGAAGACTTCCCAGGGACCGGCGTAATCGATCACCACCGCGCCCTCGGTCATCACCACGGCGACCCGGATTCTCCGGCCCTCGGGAGGCTGCAGGGCGCTGGCGTGGACAACGGGTCCGGCCGCGAGCGCGATCACTACGAGCATCATGCGGACGAGGACGGCGAGCATCATGCGGATCATGGCGTACCCCCTGAAGGCCTCTACTGGCCGATGACAAGATTAGGCCCGTGGGCTTTTGCAGAAAGGACAAAGAACACACAGTTTCTGCCATTCTGCGCCCTTCGTTCCCGCCCGGAAAGGCGCGGCCGCCGGCGCTTCCCGCGGCGGCGCGCGGCCGTGGCGCTGGCCACCCGGGCAGCGCTCATTGTGCGGGGTGGGGCGTGACCGAAGGGGTTTTGCGCCGGGAGGGTCCGGACTTACACTCCGCCGTCCACGCGCCGGTGCCGGCTTAGCTCAGTGGTAGAGCAGCGGTTTTGTAAACCGTTGGTCGGGAGTTCAAATCTCTCAGCCGGCAAATCTAATAGCGGGTTCAGAGACTTAACAGGGGCGGCCGCGAGCGCGCCACGTGCCTCGAGTCGAGCGGTTGAATCGGTCAGCCCGAGGGCCAGCATGGCCTTATTGCTCTGACTTCAGCGACTTAGGCTTGCGAGTCTCAGCGTCGCACGAGTGGCCCTGAGCAACCGGGTAATAACCGATGCTCGGGATGCCCGCGTGCTCAGGTGTTCGTACGAGGGAGGCGCGGTAGAGTAGCGATGGCGTGCGCTACTGGTGGGTCAACCAAAATCAGACATACCGCCAGGAGATCGGAGGTGGATACCTTTGGTCGCCCAAGCGCAAGACGAATGATCAGCGCAATCCCTTCTATGAGTCCATGCGCGAAGTGGTGCCCGGAGACATCATTTTCTCCTTCGTCGATACGCGCATTGCCGCCTTGGGAATCGCGCGTTCCTATTGTTATGAGAGCCCCAAGCCGACGGAGTTCGGCAGTGCTGGCTCGTACTGGGGAGCAATCGGCTGGAAAGTGGACGTCAGTTTTCGAGAGATCAGCAACCGGATTCGCCCGAAGGATCACATCGGAGAGTTACGCGGTACGCTGCCCGAGAAATACTCACCTCTGCGCCCCAGCGGCGATGGCTTACAGAGTGTCTACCTCACCGCGGTGAGCCCAGCATTCGCCGCGATCATCTTTCGTCTGATAGGTCGCGAAGCGAGTCAGGTCGCGGACGTCGGAAAAACGCTAAGTCGCGCGCAGCAGCTCAGTCCGGCATCGGAGCCCACTCTCGAGGAGTGGGAGCGCCGTGTGGAGGCGAAGATTCTTGACGATCGAAGCCTGCGAGATACGGAGCGCGAGGCGCTGGTGCAGGCGCGACGTGGGCAAGGCGTGTTTCGCACCAATGTTCAGACCATCGAACGAGCATGCCGAGTGACCAAGGTCGAGCAGCGCGAACATCTGATTGCCAGCCACGTAAAGCCGTGGCGCGATAGCTCGAATGACGAACGGCTCAATGGCGAGAACGGTCTGCTTCTGACGCCCACGATCGATCACCTGTTCGACAAGGGCTTTATCTCGTTTGAGAACCGCGGGAATCTCATCATCTCGCCCGTTGCCGATCCCACGTCTCTTGAACGCATGGGTATCCCGATCCAGGGCGCGCTAAACGTTGGAGCCTTCTCCGAGGGGCAGCGACGGTTCCTCGAGTACCACCGCGACAACGTGTTGAGAATGTCGGAGTTCGGAGGAATCCCGCGCTGAGGCCCCATTGCCAGAGCTGGGCGTTTTTGACCCCTGGAGCACGCGGCCGTCACGGTTGCCGTGACACCGCCGGATGGCACAAGTGCCAACGTATCCGCTGTGCTCGGATCGTCCGCGCTGCAGGCCACGGTGGCAGGGCGGCTCGCACCAAACACCATTGAATAGCCGACACGGGGCCGCCGGTTACTTATTGCCCGCCGGTTACTTATTGCCGATAGGCGTTTCCACGGCGCGACAGCAGGGTGAAGTTGTAAAGTTGCGCGCCATTGCCGGTTCCTGTGTGTTACTGATAAGAGCGTCCGATGAAGACATCGGGCAGTGCTCTTGGATTCGCAAAGGGCAAACCCGCCGAAAGGCGGCGACGCAAAGTCTCCGGTCTAGGGAGCCTCGGCTCTACGACAGCGGGACCGCCGTAATCCAGTCCTTCCACCGGACTGTATTGGTGCGTGTTGTTCGTGCGTCACGGCAACGAGTGGAGGGAGAGCAGGCCATGCTTGCATACGATTCGAACGCGGTGAGCCGCACGCTTGCGGGGCGTCCCGAGGCTGCGAGCGCAGCGCTGCGGCTTCATCACGGGGGCGCCGCACCGGCATCTGGCACCCGGTAGAGGCGCGCGCACTGCGCGCCTGGTGAGCGGGGCCGATCCGGCCTTCCAGCCCTTGCCACCTGAGTTTCATCAGGTGGGAACCAACTCTGAAACGACAGGACATGAGCAAATGCGCAAGCATTCCTTGGTCGTGATGAGCGCTCTGCTGTGCATCTGCGCACGGACGAGTCCGGCGGACGAGAGCGCTCGGGCGCAGATGAAAGGTCTGGACGAGCAGGTCCAGGAGGTCAAATCCGACGTCCTGAGCATCGCGGCGGAGCTCAACCAGCTGGAGGAGAAGCTGCTCTATCCGTCCGACACTCACCTCGCCGTGTTCGTGTCGCTGGCGCACGGCGAGACGCTGCGTCTCGATGCGGTGCAGATTCAGATCGACGGACGGCCGGCGACACATTACATCTACAGCTTCAAGGAGCTCGATGCCCTGCGCCGAGGTGGGGTGCAGCGGATCTATAGCGGCAACATTGCGACCGGTGCGCACGAGATCGAGGTCTCTGTGAGCGCCAAGCTCGCCAACGGCAAGGACTACGCCCAGACCGAGCGCTTCCCCTTTACCAAGGACATCAAGCCGAAGTTGCTCGACGTGATGCTCGCAGGTCCGGACGCCCCGCAGCCCGGGATTCACCTCGGGGACTGGTAGCCGATGCGTAGTCCGTCGCAGTGGCTGTTGCTGGGTGTGGCGCTCGCCGCAATCGCGGCGCGCCCGACCATTGCGGCTGATCTGCGCGACCTCTATTTCGGCGAAGCCCTGTACCAGGCGTACCAGGGACAATACTTCGATGCCCTCGAGCGGCTCGACGCCGAGCTCGCTCAACACCGTCACCTCGACGAGCCGGAGCTGGATTCGCTCCAGCATCACATCAGGCAGGCAGATTTCTCGGTCGGCGACTTCGAGCTCCGCTACCGGATGCACCTGCGTGCCGGGCGTGCGATCAGGGCAGTCCTCGAGGCCGATGTGGATCAGCCCGTGAAGAACGAGGCTGCCTTCCGCCTGGCGCGCATCGAGTTCCAGAAGGGGCAGTCCGAGGATGCCCTGCATGCGCTGGAGCGGATCCACGGCACGGTCCCGGAGGGCATCAAGGACGACATCGAATTCCTGCGCGCCAATGTCTACCTCGCACTGGGCCGCCCCGCCGACGCGGTGGAGGTCCTGCGCCGACTGCAGGGCACGGAGAGTCTGAAGGGATTTGCCGCCTACAACCTCGGCATCGCATTGCTACAGGCGGACCACACGCCGGACGCCCTGCGCCAGCTGGATAAAGCGGGTCAGATCGAGAGCCGTGAAGTCTCCACGGCGGCCATCCGCGACAAGTCGAACATGGTCCTCGGCAGCATCATGCTGCAGTCGGCGGACTACGGACACGCGCAGCAGGCCTTCGATCGTGTACGCCTCGAAGGGCCGTATTCGAACCGCGCGCTGCTGAGCACGGGGTGGGCCGAGGTCTCCGCGCGTGACTACGAAAAGGCACTCGTACCGTGGGGGATGCTCATCGGGCGTGACGCAACCGACGCCGCGGTGCAGGAGGCCAAGCTCGCCCTGCCGTTCGCCTACAGCAGGCTGCAGCTGTACGGGCGTGCGGCGCTCCTTTACGGCCAGGCGCTCGATTCGTTCGGCAAGGAGCTGGAGAAGGTGGATGCGTCCGTCAGGAGCATCCGCGCGGGCAACTTCCTCAAGGCGCTGGTGCGCGAGGAGATCAAGCAGGACAACTTGTGGATCGTGCGTCTGCGCACGCTGCCCGACACCCCCGAGACCTTCTATCTGACGGATTTGATGGCGTCGAACGACTTCCAGGCGGCGCTGCAGAACTACCTCGATATGGAGGATCTGCGCCGGAGGCTGATCGCCTGGCAGAACGGTTTCGACGCGTTCGCAGATCTCATGCGCCTGCGCCGGGCGAATTACACCCCGCTGCTGCCGCAGGTCGATGCGCGTTTCAGAGAGCTGGACTCGCAGATGCGCGTGCGAGTCGAGCAGCGTGATCACCTGCAGAAGCGCCTGCAGGATCTTCTGACGGCGCCGCGGCCTGCGCTCCTGGCGACAACGGACGAACGCCTGGCGCTCGAGAGGCTGCGGCAGATCGAGAAAACGCTAGGACACAGCCGCGGTGGAAACGCGGCCCTGTGCGCCCGGGTGCAGCGCCTCCAGGGCGTACTCACGTGGCGCCTGTACACGGAGTACCCGGAGCGCTTGACGCAGGCCCACGAGCACCTGCACGAGCTGAGCCAGGACGTGCGGATGCTGCAGGAGCAGTACACCGCGTTCGTGCGCGCGAGACAGGCGGCGGTGCACAGCTACGCGGGCTACGACCAGTCGATCAGTCGTCTGCGCACGCGTGTCGGCGATGCGCGCGAGCGCGTCGACACGCTCCTGGCCCGCCAGGGCCACATCATCGAGGCGGTCGCCATCGACGAGCTGCGGACGCGCCGCGAGCGCCTCGAGGCCTATCAGGTTCAGGCGCGGTACGCGGTGGCTGACAGTTACGACAGGGCGCTGAAGGAACGCGCCGGTGGAGGTACACCGTGATGCGGCCCGCTCGTGCAGTCGGTCTAACGGTGCTCCTGCCGGTGATCGCCGCGTGCGCTCACCCTGCCGTTCGGGGAGGTACGCTGGCGAGCCTCCACCAGGTGCGGCCGGACACGAAGGAGATGCCGGTCGATCAGGGCCTCGATAGAGCGGTGCAGAGTTACCGCGACTTCCTGCAACAGGCCCCGGACAGCACGCTGGCGCCTGAGGCCATGCGGCGCCTGGCCGACCTGAAGATCGAGAAGGAATTCGGCATCCACGGCGACGGCAAGCCCGTGGAGCTGCCCGCATCGCAAGGCGGCACGCAGGCGAAATCCGTCGCGCCGGCGCCGGGCTCCGGGCTCTCGGCGGCATCCCCGAACGCGGCGCCGCAGTTCGTGTTGCCGGGTGGAATGGATGGAGATCGCGCGCGCGCCGGCCCGCTAGAGGCGATCAAGCTGTACGACCAGCTGCTCGCGAAGTATCCGCAGTACGCCTCTCGTGACCAGGTGCTCTACCAGAAGGCGCGCGCCTACGACGAGCTGGGGCAGCCCGAGGAGGCGATGAGGGTCATGGAGCAGCTGGTCAGTGAGAATCCGAGCTCACGGTTCACGGACGAGCTGCAGTTCAGGCGCGCGGAGCGCTTCTTCGTCGCAAAGAAATATCGTGAGGCGGAGAGCTCGTACGCGGCAATTGCTGACGGCGGGAGTGGCTCGGGGTACTACGAGCTCGCGCTCTACAAGCTGGGATGGACGTTGTACAAGCAGCAACTCTACGACGAGGCTCTGCACCGCTACTTCGCCCTCCTCGACTACAAGGTCAAGAGCGGCTACGACTTCGATGCGAAGCACTCCGAGGCCGAGCAGCGGCGCATCGAGGACACCTTCCAGGTCGTCAGCCTGAGCTTCTCGAATCTCGGCGGTCCCGACGTGATCGGCTCGTACTTCGGCGCCAGCGGACATCGAGCCTACGAGGACCGTGTCTACCGCTACCTCGCGGAATTCTACCTGGCGAAGCTCCGGTATCAGGACGCCGCCACGGTCTACAAGTCATTCGTGGCGTCGTACCCGTTCCACCTGGCGTCGCCTCGCTTCAGCGTGCGGGTGAGCGAAATCTACGAGCAGGGCGGATTCCCGCAGCTCGTGCTCGCGGCGAAGAAGGACTTCGCGGGCACCTACGGCCTGCAGGGCGAGTACTGGCATCACTTCGATGTGAACAAGTCGCCCGAAGTGCTGAGTTACCTGAAGAGCAACCTGAAGGATCTGGCGAACCACTATCACGCCCAGTACCAGGACCCGAAGCAGCATGAACAACGAGCGGCCAACTACGTCGAGGCCACGCGCTGGTACCGGGAGTTTCTCACCTCGTTCCACACCGATCCGCAAGCGGCGCAAACGGACTATCAGCTCGCGGATCTCATGCTCGAGAATCATGACTATGCGGCGGCCGCGCACGAATATGAGATCACGGCTTATGATTACCCGCCGCACGCGAAGTCGGCGGCTGCGGGCTACGCGGCGATCTACGCACATCGCGAGTATCTGAAGGTCGCCGGCACCGATGTGAAGGACGCGGCCCGCCGCGACACGATCGACAGCTCAATCAAGTTCGCGGACGCATTCCCGCAGCACGAGCAGGCGGCGGTCGTGCTGGCCGCGGCGGCTGAAGACGCGTACGAGATGAAGGACCTCGTGTTCGCACGCGACTCCGGCCGGCATCTCTTCGAGAAGTTCCCGAATGCTGCCGCGGGCGTACGCCGCGATGCGTGGCTGGTCGTCGCACACTCCACCTTCGGCCTCGCGGAGTATGCGGACGCGGAGCAGGCCTACGGGCAGGTACTTGAAGCCACGCCGGAGGGAGATGCATCACGTGCCGGGCTGGTGGAGAACCTGGCGGCCTCCATCTACAAGCAGGGCGAGCAGGCAAACCAGGCGGGGGATTACCGCACCGCGGCCAATCACTTCGTGCGCGTCAAGCAGGTTGCTCCGACGTCGAAGATCTGCGCCGCGGCGGAATACGACGCCGGCGCAGCCTTGCTGCGCTTGAAAGACTGGACGGCCGCGGCTCAGGTTCTGGACGAGTTCCGGCGCAGCTTCCCCGAGCATGAGCTGCAGAAGGAGGCGACCAAGCAGATCGCCTACGCCTACCAGCAGGCCGGGCAGGTGGCGCAATCCGCCGGTGAGTACGAGCGGGTCGCGAAGGAGTCCCCGAATCCGCAGCTGCGCGCCGAAGCACTGCTGCAGGCGGGCGACCTGTATGCGCAGGCTGACAACGCCGATCGTGCCCGGGAGGCGTACTCGAGGTATCTCGCGGAGTTCCCCAAGCCGGTCGAGACGGCGGTGGAGACGCGCTCCAAGGTTGCCGAGATCTGCAAGTCGAAGGGAGAGCAGGCCCAGTACCGCCATCAGCTCGAGGAAATCGTGCGTGCCGACGGTGCGGCGGGGAGCGAGCGGACGGATCGCACGCGTAATGTCGCCGCGCGCGCGGCACTGGAACTGTCCAAGCCGATCTACGAGCAGTTTGCGTCGCTCAAGCTCGTGCAGCCCTTCGAGCGTAGCCTGCAGGAGAAGCAACGCTGCATGGATACGGCGACCAAAGCCTTCGGCGCTCTGGTCGACTACCAGGTCGGAGAGGTCACCGCGGCGGCCACCTTCTACACCGCCGAGATCTACGCGAATTTCGGCCAGGCCCTGCGCGAGTCAGAGCGCCCGGCCAATCTCGG
>Ga0209808_1000173_pt1 | contig 33670 bp, 30 predicted proteins | sample GraSoiAngelo_157_FD_186171 | JGI IMG/M metagenome (GOLD analysis project Ga0209808, IMG submission 186171) | Grasslands soil microbial communities from the Angelo Coastal Reserve, California, USA - 14_1009_16_20cm (SPAdes) (version 2) | ecosystem: Environmental > Terrestrial > Soil > Grasslands ... | reverse complement strand
CACAACTCCGGGGAGATACTGGTCCCAGTTGACCAGCAGATGGAAGAACTTGTCCAAGCCAGCGAGGATAGGAGCAACTGTGAATCCGAAATGAAGGATACGGTATGCTTGGTAAGCCGGCGAACTCACAGCCGTGCTGGTTGCCGCTTGTGATTGATCAATGGTTGTGCTCATAACAAGCAATTTTTCGATTTGTCCTAATAAGTCAATACATTATTTGACTATTTATGCGAAGAAACTACTCTTATCAAGACGAAACTGGCGCGATTACTGGATGTCTTTTCCCGCAGATCCAGGTGCCGGATCATCCGGCCCAGAAGGTTGGCAGCGAATCATAGCGTGCGCTCGAGCCGGTGCGGAAAGCAGCGATGTAGGTTATTTCACCTCAAAGCGGCAGGAAGGCGCTGGCCCCCGGACGCAACATTCTTTCACGCGTGCGCCAATGACGCTGGTGAGCAGTGATTCCGCCAGCAAACACGCCTCAGGATGATTCGCCGTGGCGGCAGCGATTGGACAGCCGTTGCCGTGGATGAAGTGCTTGCCATCTTCTTCACGAAACGCGGCCGCGCCGCCCAGCTCTTTGAGAATGCGCAGTGCAGCGTCAATTCTTTGCCGGCGGGTTTTGCCCTTCAAGTCAGACAGATGTTCCCGGGCTACGGCTCGCCCAGCGGCGCGCATTCCGGCGCGTAAATCTTGCGGCTTAATCCGGCGCGAGAATATCGACATCAGCAGCGAGACCAGTCGCCCGTATGCCTTCGGAAACAATTGTTCGGCTTCGGGCCCGAGAGCGTACGTAGCGTGCGGTTTGCGAACTCCCGGTTTCATGCCTGACTGGGACACGAGTCTGTCGCGCTCGAGGCTGGCAAGGTGTGCTCGCACGGCGTTATCAGTCAGGCGCAGCTCTGCCGCGAGTTCGTTCACTGTCCGTTCTCTTGTTCGCAAGAGGTCGAGGATTTTTCCCCTCGTGCTTTTGAATAACCGCGCTCGCCAGCCTATATGTTTCATTGATTTAAAGATGATGACGATCCCGAGTAAGTCAAAAGAATGTTTGACTAATTGTGCGGCTGACAGTGTGCCTAGGAGAGGATGACGTTATGCTTCTGACCGTCAGCAAGCGACTCGAATTTTCGGCTTCCCGTCGCTTACATGTTGCTAAATGGAGCGACAACGAAAATCTGGCCGTCTTTGGTCCCGAAACGAAAGCGCGCCACGGAAGCGGTCGCAATTACGCCGCCTATTTCGTTTTCACCGGTCCCGTCGATCCTGCTACCGGAATGCTGATTAATATCAGCGAGATCAAGGAGCGCTCGAGCAGGATTGTGCGACAGCGGTTTGATCACAAGTTTCTGAACGCGGACAATCCTTCCTTCCGTGATGTTCTACCGACAGCCGAAAATATTGCGAGGCAACTCTATGTCGATGTTGCGCCATTATTTTCTAACGACAGTGCAAAACTTGTCGCCTGTCATCTGACTGAGTCGCCCGAGCGAAGCGCGACTTTTTATTCCAATGGGGCCTGTGAGGCGAACTACTGGTTCGAATTTTCAGCTGCTCGCAAAACCATGTCGCCTCACTTAAGCGCTGAGGAAAATGCGCGTTTGTTTGGGCCGGCCACTTCGATTCACGGGCATAATTATCGCGTTCGACTGACGTACCGATCCACGAATCCGTTCAGCGCCCATGATCTGCCGCTGGTTCGTTACGATGTGATCGATGCTTGTTTGCACGCTTTGCAGGAGGAACTCGATCACCGCTATCTCAATGAAGACATTGCGGGTTTGGCAAATCGTCCCGTCACAACCGAGAGTTTGTGCGCTTACATCTTTCGACGGGCGAGCTCGATGACTCCGCTGGATCGTGTACGCCTGCACGAGCGTTCGGATTTTTTCGTCGAGGTGTGGAAGAACCGAGCCATCTTTCTTGGGATGCGAATGGCATTTTATGCAGCACACCGTTTGTGCGCTGCTACTCTTTCCGATGCCGAAAACGCAAAGCTTTACGGCAAGTGCAACAATCCGCTGGGGCATGGCCATGGCTACCTGACGGAAGCTACAATCGGCGGCGACTACGATGAGCGCAGCGGAACGCTCTACGATTTTGTTGCGTTCAGGAAAGCCATTCAGGAATCGCTGGAACCGTGGCGGGATCGGCATCTCGATTTGGAAACAGAGGATTTTCGGAATGCGCCTTCAACGGGAGAAAATATTGTGCGCGCCCTCTGGCCGAAAATCGATAATCGCCTTAATCAGCAACTCGTCAGGCTGCGTTTATGGGAAACGGCGAATAACCGGTTCGCATTACGAAGAACGTAGCATATTGGTAGGGATCCCGCTGTTTGCGGGAAGCCGTCCTTTGGTTCCACCCCGCGTCGCGCCCTACCAGCCTTCAATTGGGCGTTGGACGTTGAGCGTTGCGCATTGAACGTTTAGGCGGTAGGGAAAAGATTTGTCCTATGACTAAAGCTCTGCAGAGCGAGCTCAGCGTTAATGTTATCGCGTCGATCCTCGTTTCGCTGCTCTTTCTCGTAACGGGGTTTCTTTGGGGCAAATATAAGGAACAACGCCGCAAGTTTGGGAGAAACCTGGAGGAGTATGATTTCTATCCATTCACGGTCACCCGCGAAAATTTCGGCGAGTTCGATTTAAAGGATTTTCGGCTGGGGATCCATTATTTTCTCAAAAACGAAGACCACATAGCCGCGCGGCAACTGATTTTCATCGGCGAGCAAAATAATGTGCGCGCCCAACTCGAACCCGCTGAGCAAAAGGCTTACGCGCAGCTATTCGAGAAGTATGACGGCAAGACAATCGCCGACGACACGCACGAATTCCTCGAAAACTACGAGCGGATTGTGCGCTTGATCGGAAAATCGTTTCCGAATACTGGGATCGAGATCTTGCTGCACAATTTAGCCGATCCCGCGCACTCGCTCATCACTCTCGAAAACAATGTTACGGGCCGGCATTTGCGGGACGGCACAACGAATCTGTTGATTGATCTCAAACGCCGGCAACTCCTCAACGAAGAGAAATTGAATTACGAGCTGAACATCGGCGCGCGAAAATTCAAATGCACAACGATCCCAATCAAACGAAAGGAATTTGGAATCGTTGGCGCGATCTGCATCAACATCGACGCTAATTACATCACCGAGGGGGTACTGCGCGACCGACAACGTATTGAAACGTGGTTCCAAAATTTTCTTCGTACTGACATGCAGCTCGACGAAAATATTCTGAGCAAGGACGAATACGCGAAGGCGTTAAAGGGCAAACGCCACTTCAAGGACGAAACTGTCTGACGCGTAGTCTGTCATTCGGAGCGAAGTCGAGAATGAAGCGGCTGGGGAAGCCGCGACATAGACGGGAAGACCGAAGGTTGAGCGAACGGGAAGTGAGCGAATCAAATCTCTAAGAAATATTCAGAGACGTCTCGAATTCGCTCCACACAACAAAAAGGAAGGACGAATAGGCGAAAAGCTCTGCAAAGCGCGCTCAGCATCATCGGTGAACATTTTGAATCCAAATTAGTGACGGATTGCATCACAAACAGAGATGCAACGTCTCACGATTCATCCATGTCACATCGATTGATCGTCTGCGCTCTCTCAGCAGCTCTTATGAGTGCCGCTATTGCCGACGAATCGGAAGGCGGCACGGCTGGTGATTGCCAAATTGGAGCCTATCGCTTTTCGGGCGGAGAGATCGTCGATATCGCGCGATCCGAAGGCGACACGTTTCGCTGGCGCAAATTCGATGGAACAACCGGGGTCTTGCATAAGAAGGGCGACGGTTCGTGGACAAGCACATTGGGATGGACAGATCATCCAGATGGACACACGACGTCTTTCACTCATTGCGCGACGGGTGAAATCGAATTCGACGGTAAGAAAGCTCATCGGATCCCGTTCGATGTGACTGATACGGCATTCGAAGGCCGTGGCGGAGTTAAGCTCGCGGGTAGATTAGTAATGCCGAAGAGCAATGATCCGGTCCCGCTCGTGGTTCTCATTCACGGGGCGGAACGGGATTCTGCGCGCGATTCGTATGCGCTTCAACGACTGTTACCGGCCGAGAACGTTGGCGCATTCGTTTATGACAAACGCGGAACCGGCGGATCGGACGGCAAATATACGCAGGATTTCGATACACTCGCGGATGACGCCGTCGCTGCCATGAGAGAAGCGAAGCGAATTGCTGGCACCCGCTGTGCCCGGATCGGATATCAAGGTGGTAGTCAGGGCGGCTGGGTCGCGCCGCTCGCCGCAACGCACGCGCCCGTCGATTTCGTTATTGTCAGTTTTGGATTGGCTGTTTCTGTCATTGACGAAGACCAGGAGGAGGTTGCCCTTGAGATGGGCTTCAAAGGTCATAGTCAGGAGGAGATTTCGAAAGCACTTGAAGTAGCAGCCGCTGCGGAGGCGGTATTCGAAAGCGGTTTCACCAAAGGTTTCGAGCGTTTCGATGCGATAAGAGCCAAGTACCGCAATGAGCCTTGGTACAAGGACATCCATGGCAATTATACGCATTTCATTTTGCCGTACACAGCGTCCGAGATACGCGAGAAGGGCAAGGATTTCATCTTCGGGACGCCATTCCGCTATGACCCGATGCCTACGCTTCGCGCAGTCGAGGCGCCACAGTTGTGGGTTCTCGGAGAAGACGACTTCGAAGCCCCCAGCGCTGAGACGAGTCGCCGCATCAAGATACTGATCGCCGAAGGGAAACCGATTACGCTGGCCCTATTTCCTCATGCGGAGCACGGGATGACCGAGTACGAACTCGCTTCAAATGGCGAACGCGTCTCGACCCGATACGCGCCAGGCTACTTTGCCATGATGCGTGACTTCGCACGAAACGGCCACGTGTCGGGTTCCTATGGCTCGAGTCTGGTCGTCAAACAGACGGCGGATTCGTTGCCGTCTGATCGGACAAAGACAAATACACAAACGCGTTAGGAACAAACTAGGCGCCAATGACAAAGCGTTGAGAACAACCTGGCGATCACCGGCATCTGTTATTCCGAGCGAAGCGTAGCGGAGTCGCAAGCACGACCGTAGGCATGCGAAGGCGAAGCGCCGGTATAGACGCTTATTTCGGCGAAGTGTGCAGCGCCGCCTGGAATTCTGGTTTCTTGTGATATCCAACCAGGCGGAATCCCCAACTGATTAACGTCGCAAGATCTTTCGTTTTCGCCGTCTTCTCATTAAGGAACTTCTCGATCCTGGCTTTCAACTCTGGTTGTTGGTCGGTTGTATCGAGAATTTCGAAAATTTCCATCGACAACAGCCAATCCTCCGGATGTTCGGCCTGCTGTGTCTCCCAAATTTCGCCGAGCCGCTCGTAACCGGTTTTGCTCTCGCGAATCCTGCGCACCTGCGCGTAAAGATTCTCTAGGCGTTCGCGCTTCGGCGTGGACGGAACCTTGATGGTGCGTTCTTTTGGAATCAACGCCACCTGATTGTAAGCGTCCTTATCTGCAGCACCGTTAAAGACCGAACCGATTCGTTCGCCGACGGCCATGTCGTAGACACCCCACTCGGGCTCGAACAGGGCTCGGTCGTGGTATTTCGCGTTGCAGTTTGAGAATGTGATCAACAACAGTTTCCCGTCGCGGTGCAGAATTTTCTCAACTTTCCCTGAGACAACGACGCCGCCGACAAACTCGATCTTCGCTTTCTTACCCTCAACAATTCCAAGCGCGTGCAATTGATCGTTGGTCAGCAACTCGGGCGCCGTTGGTGTTTGTTTCCATTTGCCGATCGGCGAACCAAAACCGTCTTTATGATAATCGATTCCGTGGCCTTCGAGTTCTTTGCCTTGGAATGCGAGCGCGGTCTTGCCGGATGTTCGCAGGTAAATCGCGGAATCGTCTTCGTCTGTGATGAGCTCAGTGAAAATCCCGCTGACTTGAAGACCGGACGAATAGTCACAAGTCGCAGTATTATTACATTCGATGGCTTTATTGATGCCCTCGAGTCCGCCGACCCTAAACGCCATCTTACTGGCAAATTCTTCAAGCACGTCTCTCAGGTGCTGAAAATCGCGACAGACAAAGAGCTGCGGTTGCTTCGTCGTGATGTCGAACGGGCAGTTCTGAGCATCGATGGAGTAAGGGATCTTCTTTACCTCAGGTTCAAGGCATGACACCGATTCACCGATCGATGAAAGCAAACCTGCGCCGTAAATTTTCGGATTTTCGAGTGTGCCAATGAGTCCGTATTCGACCGTCCACCAATGCAAACGTGAGAGCAGCGCCATTTCGGAGGGCGCGCCGAGATTTTTCTGGCGATGTTCGACTAGTTTGGTTGCTTCCTCGACTTCTTTCGGATCAGCATTCGGCCGCTCCTTCAAAATCGATAAATGCCGAATCGCTTGATATAACTCGAAGTCTTTTCGGGAAGACATTGCTTTTGCACCGACCTCACCGAAACGCTGCAAATAATTTGAGTATTCGCGATCGACAATGATCGGTGCATGACCAGCGGCCTCGTGCACGATGTCAGGCGCCGGCGTGTATTCAATGTGCTGGATTTGCCGCATGTCGCAGGCGATCACCAGCACCTTATAGGCTTGAAATTCCATGAACGCCGCTGGCGGAATGAAACCGTCCACTGCCACCGCGCCCCATTCGATCTTGGCCAGAATGTCATTCATCTCTTCGATACGCGGGATGCGTTCAAACGAGATGCCGGTGTCAAGCAGACCCTGGAAATAAACTTTGTGCGCGTATTCTTTTAGAAAAAAGATGTTCTGGCGCATGATGAATCGCCAGACCGCGTGATCGACCGATGTGTAATCGTCGTACCGCTGATCGACCGCGAATTGAAGTAAATGTTTCGGACAAGCGGCGACCGCCGCATTGCTATAGCTGATACCGCCTTGAGCTTTCATCACCAATCTCCGATATCAGCAACCTATGACTCGTTGCGCCTGCGGGCAAGAATGATTCCGGTTCTGTGGGAGCACGGTGGATCGGCTTCTCCTGAACACGATGGCAGACGAATCGCCGAAGGCGCGAACATTAGGCGGCAAAGCCGCATGATTGCCAACGCCTATCGTTTCGCGCGAATTATACGTCGCCCGACCCAAATGACACCAACAATTGTAATCGCCCAGGGCGCGAGAAAAGCGATCGCCACACCAATCATGCGCAAGCTCCACATGATTGCGCCCGCGCTTTGCGCCAGTGTGCGCCGCAGTGTGGCAAGCAAGCCGCTCTCCTCGGTAACGATATTGCCCTGGCTGTAAACCTGAATCGAAACGTCCGCCGGTGCGTTTGCTTCATCGATTTGCGCATCCGTACGGTCCTGACGTTGCACGCTCACGTTCTCAACTTTGCCTAACGAGTCGAGCGATTGCATGATCGCCAGGTAATTTTTCATCGGTACGCGTAGCGAAACATTTGCCACGGCTCGGCCATCCGGATCGCGGCTGAAAGTAGAACTGCGAACGCGTCCCCCTTGCTTCTCTGTAAGAGCGCGAAGCTCCTTTGCCTTTTCGTCCACTGACGACGTGCGAATGCGCAGGCTCGTTTGCTGAAAAGCCTGCTCCTGTTCCTCGCGTGAGATGGCGATGTTGAGTTCCACCTTGTCACGTTTAGTTCTGGCATTTTCCGATCCCGCGGCCGCGGGATTGCCGCCCTGCGCGGTGCGTTGGGTTTGCGTTTGGAAATTTTCCACGCGCCCAAAAACTTTGACACGGCCGATTGCACCATCGCTTTCTTCCGGCGCGATCAACATGCTCATCTGCGCTGAAACACGTCCGGAGTAATCGCGGTTTAGTTGTGCGTTTGTGATCTGCACCTTTGGCGAGGCGAGGCTCTTGATCTCGTTGTAAGTCTTCTCCACATCGGGCGCGTAGAGTGCCAGCTGAGCGCGCTCCCTGATCAGGAAGGCCGCTGGCTCTTCCATGTCCTTTTCCGCTAGCGAAATAGTCACCGTGGCGAATTGCACCTGCGAATCCCAATATTTTAACTCGCCCTGCATCTTCTCGATCTCTTCGCGGACACGGCCCAGTTCTTTCTCCACCTGAAGCAAATCGGAAACTTTGCCGGTCTTGGTTTTCAACATGTCGATCAGGCGTTGCTCCATCACGTGGGCATTCTTCAGGCGCGCATCGGTATCGAAATACGCCTTGGTCACGTCTTCAGTGCCCAGTGTCTGTTTTTTTAATTCGCCAAGGCTCCGAATCTTTTGCAGAAAGAGATCGAGGTTTTCCGGCAGGACCTTGACGACGACTTGACCGCGTAGCTTCCCATTTGCCTGTTTCTCAGAATCTGTTGTAGCGATGTAACCGTGTTCTTCGTTTGCAACTGCAGTGATTTTTTGGACAGCATTATCGAAGCTGAGGATCTCCAGTTCGACGATTGCGTTGCGAATTAGTTTGCGATTGGCGAGTGCCGGAGCAGGCGATTCACCTCGAGTTTTTCCGGCTTCTTCGGCGTTGGTGGGACTCTCCGGGGTTGCGGCGAACGCTTCACTCTCAGTAGTCTCCCCCTGCTCGGCTTTATCCGGGGCAACCGTTGCAGCCGCCGCTTTGCTCTCTTCGCGGAATTTTGATCTGGTTGCGGGCGGCGGCGCCGGCGCCTCGATCGCCAAATCTTGTGGTCGCCCAGCGGCGATTCCGCCTGATCTACCCAGAGCGCCGGCTTGACTTGGGCGTGATTCGGGCGGCTGCGGTGCGGCTACTTCTGCCTCCGCGTAACGTTTGCGAAGCGAGGTCGCATTTTCGCCAGTGATCATCCGTCCGATCTGCACAAGCCCGAGCAACGCGGCAGCAACTGCAGTAATTTGAACGGCGCGAAGACGCATCAGATCGACGAGCAGTTTTACGAGTCCGGCTCGTTGCGGGGCGCGTTTGCGAAAGCCTGCAAGCATCCGCTGTTCAAACGCTGGATCGGGTTTTTCCTGAGCAAGGGTTTCTTCCAGAATTTTGTTCATAGTTTTGATTTCCTGATGAGTTTTTCGGCACCCGGCGCAATCGAGCAGATGCGCGTGAAGCGCGTTCCGTTCGTTGTTCGAAAGCTCGCCGTGCAGATCGGCGGCCAGCCAGCTGTCAATTTCGTCGTGGATCGTTGCCATACGTTTAGTCCATTGGAGTGAGAGCTGGACGAAGTTGTTTGCGCATTGAAGTCAGAGCACGGCCGAGTATGCCGCGCAGCGCGCCATTGGTTAGACCCAGGCTGTTTTCGATAGTGCGATAATCCATCTCTTCGAAATAGCGCAACGTGAGCGCAGCCCGATGGAGTTCCGGCAACGCTGCGAGTGCGGAATGCAATTTTTGATCTAGAGCACTCGTGTTCGCTGGCTCTGGCTCGATCGGTTCCGTCGCTTGCTCCGACAAAGGAACGGTGCGGCGTTTGCGAAAAACGTCGTGCGCCTTGTGTCGCGCAATCGTTGCGAGCCAGGCCGGAAATTTTTCCGGATCGCGCACGCGCCAGCGTGTTTTCCATGCTTTGACCAGCGAATCTTGTGCGACATCCTCTGCCTCCTCGCGGCTTTGCAAAACGCCGTAAGCAATGGCGAAAAGCGTCCGGCTATGGGTGCGAATAATCATTTCGAATGCCTCGCGATCGCCATGAATGGCTGCCTGATATTTTTCGCGTTCACTAGGATCCATTGGGTCGATCTAAAGCCTAGACGTTCGACAGCGCGATTCCGCGCGAACTTTTTTCGAGAAATTTGGTAGGGCGCGCTCGCCGAGCGCGCCGGAACGGCCCGGCGATCCGTCCCTACCTAGAAAATGAGGAGCGTTTGCCTACGCCGTGTCATCCCGAGCGCGAGCGAGGGACCTCACATTTGGAGCTGGCGCATTCTTCGTAACTTGTGTGATCGATCATCTTTTGCGAGGTCCCTCACTTCGTTCGGGATGACAAAGGGAGGATCAGAAAATGAGAACAGTATTCCCTACACTTACGAGGTCTTTCACGCGCGCAGCATCCCAGTTCGCCAGGCGAACGCAACCATGACTGGCGGCGCGGCCGATTGTCTCGGGATTGTTGGTGCCGTGAATGCCGATGCCGGGCTTGTTCAAACCCATCCAAAGAACACCAACGAGATTGTTTGGACCTGGTGGAAGATTGTAATAGTTTTCTGTGCGCACGCCGTGGTTGAGCATGCCTTCATCGTAGCGGAACCACGGCCAGACATTCGTACCGAGAATCTTCCAAGTGCCCACCGGCGCCGGCAATGTTTTCGATCCCGGTGTAATTGGAAAGACACAGACGAGTTGGTCCTGGTCGAACACCTCCAGAAGATGTTCGTAGGTGTCGACAAAAATCTTACGAGAAGCGAACGCCGGATTTTCAGGGACTTTTCCCTCGGTGAATTTCTCAACCTCAAAGGGCAATACATTTGGCACCTTTAAAGTTTCGCCCGACTGAAGGTGCTCCCAGTTTTTTCCGGGATTGAGTTTCTGAATGTAAGACTCGGCCGAATGATAACGCTCAGCGACGAACTCAAGCAGGGACGTATAAGGCAGCCATTTTAATTTGGCCTGCTCTGCACGGCTGCCCGGCACATTGCCCACGAACTTCAGATCTTCATCCCTGATCGTATAAGTGGTGTAAGTCACGGGCACTTGATCGAGCATCCATTGATCGACCGCGCCAGTCTTTGGCATGGCGTGCGCATGCTTATAGGAGATTAGCGCTTTGCGAAAGAATTCGCCCATTCTTCCGTCAATTTTCCCAGGCCCGAAATCGCTGTTGTCCAAAAAAATCTGCAACCGCGTGGCCGTTTCCTCATCGTAATTCGGCAATGCGACGGGATACACCCGGGGTGGTGGCGTGGTTTCTTCTTCTGCGAGAACGAACATCGAGATTGCGCTGATTGTGAAAACGAAAAAAACAAACCTCATCGGCGGAAGTTATCAGCTCTGAGCCCAAGTCATGCAAACGCGATCTGACTTTCGTCTTCATGGCGCGGCGGCTGCCTGGTCAAACACTGTTTCGGCCTCCTCCCGATAACCCATTCGTCCTCGCGTAGCCGCAATAAGCACCAGCGTTAACGCGGATCCGGCTATCGCGAGATTCGCGTAGCTTCCGAGTACGATTGGAGAGTGAAACAATCGAATCAGGGCGGCGGAATAAAAAGTATTCCAGGAAGCATGTACCAATATTGCCATAAAGACGCTGTTCCTCGTGTTATTGACGACCCAAACGATGATCAGGCGCAGACCGATCAGGGCAAGGGCGAACACGACGAATTCGAGGATCGTGCCCCTCGGAGGTATATCCGTCACGTCCTGGGAGGGGATTAAAAATCCAGGCAAATGCCACAGAGCCCACAGACTGCCGAGAATCAGGCCTCCGGTCAAAGGACCACGTAATCGCTGCAAACGAGGCTGCGCGAAGCCGGTCCAGCCTGGTTCCTCGAAAAGCGGTCCTCCTAAGAGAACCATCGAGATGAAGGCACGCAGGTAGTCCAAAAAGAATGGCCGCGCGGAGATATCGAAGGACTCCGCGGCACCGGGCCGGATGAAAGTGGCAAGCACCATCGTTGCAGGGAGTCCAACGAGAGCGAACACGTACCATCGAATCCCAACGCGCCAGCACACGATCCGGCGGAGCAGGCGCGCGATACCGGGCCGCCCTTCGGTAACCGCAGTCATGATGAATCCCGATAAGATTGGTCCGAGCAGGCCGGCAATGGCCAACAAGCGGATCACGTCGTCCCTCAGATTTATAATGCCGTAGTACACGAGCGGACCCGGCAGAAACATGAGCCAGGAGAAACCGAAGGCGATGAGGAAATAAGAGACCAAAGGATGACGAGCAGGCCAGCTGCTAAGAACGGAGGGCAACTGTGCGGGTGCGGTACTCAACGTCGTAATCTCTTCTTGAAGGAATCAGTCCGTTCATAGGAAGGCGTGCAAATGTTCGACTTTGATGATGCGCGGTCGTTTGTCATGCGAGGACAGATTTCCTACGAAACGGGAAGATCTTATCAACAATCGCAATACCAAAGCGATCCAACATTGATTCACTTCGGGGTGTAGTCGAGCGAACACGCCCAGGTCGTATCATTTGAATCGGATTGCTTGCCATTTGGTACGCGAGTTCTAGTTTTGGCGCGGTGAAAAAGATCGAGGCAATCATCAAGCCTTTTAAAACAGAGCCGGTGAAGGAGGCCCTGATGGCGGCAGGTGTAGAAGGAATGTCTCTTAGTGAGGTAAAAGGATTTGGCCGACAGAAGGGCCACAGCGAGATTTATCGCGGCACGGAGTACACCGTCGATTTCCTTCCGAAAATAAAATTCGAAATGGTTCTTCCCGACGACCGCGCACAACGGGCTGTCGAGGCAATTTTGGGAGCGGCCAAAACGGGGAAGATCGGCGATGGGAAAATCTTTGTGACCGAGGTCGAAGAAGCGGTGCGCATTCGGACAGGCGAACGCGGAACGGAGGCACTGTGAGCGCGAGCTCACGCTGTTAAAAGGTTAGAGAGTTAAAAAGTTGAGAAGTTACAAACCTACAGAGTTCCCGGGAAGGGAGCATCCCTTTAACGTCTTAACCCATTAACTATTCAACGATTCAACTCATGCACGAATATCTGCTGTCAGTCTTTCTCGGAATCGTCGAAGGGCTGACTGAATTTCTCCCAGTAAGCTCAACTGCGCATTTGCGTATCTGCGAAGCGTTGCTGCATATCGATCTTCACGATGGCTTTTGGAAAATGTACACGATCGTTATCCAGCTCGGCGCGATTCTGGCGTTGCCGGTTTATTTTTGGCACCGCATCCTGGAGTTTGTTCGCACGTTCCCTAGAGGCGAGCGCGGCGATCGCACCATTTTGACAAATCCTCTAAGTCTTACCTTAATAGCGTTTGTTGTAACCGCAGTTCCAGCATGGGCACTTACGAAACAAATAGGCAAAAACCTGGAAAATCTCTGGGTGATGGCCTTCGCCCTGCTCATCGGCGGAATCGTGATGTGGATCGTTGATGCCGTCTTCACACGGCCACGCACGATGCACATGGAAGAAATGACCCTGCCGCAGGCGATATGGATCGGTGCAGCGCAAATTCTTTCTGCTGTTTTCCCCGGTACTTCGCGTTCGATGTCCACCATCGCTGCCGGGCAAGTCGCCGGCCTGTCTCGTCCAGCGGCGCTGGAGTTTTCGTTTTTCTTATCGATGCCGACGATGGTAGTGGCTACGGGATTTGACTTTTTGAAGACAGTGATGCCGCATCATCATGAAACGGATATTGCCCCGCTAGCGATGAATCTTCATGAATGGATCGTGCTCGGAATCGGATTTATCATTTCGTTTTTCGTAGCACTGGCCGTGGTCGCATGGTTTATGAATTGGGTGCGGGCGCGCGGGTTTGTGCCGTTTGCCGTTTATCGGATTGTGCTCGGTATCGGATTATTGACGCTGCTAATTCGCGGGATCATGTAAATCAATTACCGATGGGGACCGACGTTATTTTTCCGGACCTGCAAAGCGCTGTTCTTTGCGAGGACGTACGCTGCGAGATCAACGGAATGCAAACTCTCGTTGGCGTGCTGAGTGTAATTCCTGCTCCCGCTCTGCCAATCAATTACATCCGGCTCTGCATCTGGACGCGGTGGTGCAGCGGCTCGGGCAAGTTTCGGCAAAAATCTCGCATTGTTGGCGTAGATGAGCAGCAGGTCATCGCGCAAGCGGAGGTTGAGTTCAACCTAAAAGAGATGGAAGGGCACGCGACCAACGTCCATTATTTTGGCGGAGTGCAGTTTCAACAATACGGATTACATCACGTTGAGATTTTTCTGGAAAACGAGTTAAAGATGCGTTTTCCGTTGCCTGTAATCCAGGTCACGCGGCCATCTGGTTAAGGTCGGAACGTCTTGTGAATGGGGGCTTGCGAATGGGTTGGAGTCGTTTATCACGACGATTTATGCCGAGGGGATTTTTCAGCGTGCTGCTTTGCAGCTTTATCTTCGCCGGCCAGACGCACGCGCAGGAAGTAATCGTCGCTCGCGAAACGAAACCGGAAGCTCCCAAGCAAGCAGCTCCGCCCCCAGAGCAAACTCCCTCAGAATCCCCAACCCCGGAGCGAACCAAGCCTAAATCGCGGGGCAAGAGATCTACATCGGCAGAGCCCACTCTTGAGCAAATGCGAATGGCGGGAGCGCTGGCCGCCGAGCGGCTGAACAATCCGAGTCCATCACAAACGAGGAGATCTGGCCAATCAGAATCCGAGGCTGCTCCGACTTCAACCCCAACAATCCCGGAAACTCCCAGCCCGGCGAAAAAGGAAGCTCGTTCTGAACAAACGAGCACATCACGTCGGCGAAGTTCACGAACTGCGAAGCCAGAGGCGGGTGGCGCTGTGCGGCCAACGTTGATGGAATCCGGAAGAGAGCAGCCAAGTGCCTCTCCTTCGCCTAAAGGGCAAACGCCCGTACCCTGATCGGAGGCTTCGCTCTTACTCTTTCTCATGCTCTTTTGAGTACTGTTTCTAAGAGCGAGAGCAGGAGCAGGACAAAGAGCAAGAGAATCTGTCAAGACGCAAAATCTGTTGCGTCCAGCGTTGGCCAACATATTATTCGTAGGCAGTCCCGACTGTGTCCTGCCGGATGCATCGGGAAAATTTTTTGCCCATTTCTGATTGCAATGGCCAATACGATTTTAATTGGAGCGCAGTGGGGCGACGAAGGTAAGGGCAAGATTATCGACGTGCTTACCGCGAAGGTTGATATCGTTGTTCGCAGCCAGGGCGGCAATAACGCTGGGCACACTGTATTCCATCGTGGCGTTAAATACATTCTTCACCTAATCCCCTCGGGAATTCTGAGGCGCGGCAAGGTTTGCGTAATTGGAAACGGCGTCGTTATCGACCCGATTGCATTGCTCGGCGAGATCGATGGCTTGCGCAAACTAGGGGTCACAATTGGCAGGAATTTACTGATCAGCGACTGCGCTCACCTGGTTCTGCCTTACCACCGCCTGCTCGATGAGCAGCGGGAACTGCGTCGAGGCCATACCAGAATTGGAACTACCAAACGCGGGATTGGCCCGGCTTATGGTGATAAGGCAGCGCGTACGGGCCTGCGCATGTCCGATTTGATGCAGCCGATTGTGTTCTCGAAAAAATTGCAGGCCAAAGTGATCGAGTACAACAGAATTCTCCAGGCGCTGGGCGCCAAGCCTGTCAGTTTTCGAGAGGTCAATGAAAGCTATCTGGCGGCAGGCGAAAAACTGCGCCCATTCGTGGGCAACACGGTGGTGTATCTCCATCGCGCCATGGAGCGGGGCAAAAAGATTCTCTTCGAAGGAGCACAAGGAACATTCCTCGATATTGATCATGGAACGTATCCATATGTGACTTCCTCAAATACAACTGCGGGTGGCGCGTGTACGGGCAGCGGTGTGCCACCGAATCGGATCGATCGCGTAGTAGGCGTGATGAAGGCGTATACGACTCGCGTAGGTGAGGGAGCCCTGCCTACCGAAGATATGCAATTGACTCAAATGCTTCACGGCTTGGGGCGCGAATTTGGCGCGACAACCGGACGCAAGCGCCGCTGCGGTTGGTTCGATGCCGTGGCAACCCGCTACGCCAGGATGATCAACGGGATCGACGAGCTAACTATCACCAACCTTGACGGACTGGATCATGTTGATCCGATCCGGGTTTGCGTAGCCTATCGTCTGAACGGGAAACGCCTGGATGTTCCGCCCTGCGCCGCGAGCCAGCTGGCTAATTGCGAACCAATTTATGAAAAGGTGCGTGGCTGGAACACTTCTACTCAGTCTGCGCAGACCTTTTCTCAGCTTCCTCCTGCGGCGAGGAAATATGTCAGATACATTTCCGAATTAACCGGAGCAAAATTGTCCATGATTAGCGTCGGGCCGGCACGCGGTGAGACAATCGTTTTGTAGTCATGCCATCGAACGTGAAGAGCGTTCCTCGTCACATTGCAATCATCATGGATGGTAACGGCCGATGGGCGAAGGGCCGCGGTTTTCCACGCATCAAAGGACATGAAGCAGGTGCCCAGGCTGTTCGCGAGTGCGTAGAAGGCTGTGGCGAATTAAAGGTGGAGTATCTCACCCTTTACGCTTTCTCCGCTGAGAATTGGCAACGTCCCAAAAGTGAAGTGCTCGCGCTGATGCGTTTGCTCGACAAATTCCTAAAAGAGAAAACGCCGGAATTGATCGAGAAGAACGTGCGTCTTCAGGCGATTGGACGGTTGACTGATTTACCCGGGAGTTCGCAGGAACAACTTCATAAAACCATCGAGCAAACTGCCGGCAACACCGGTTTGACTCTTATCCTCGCCCTTAGTTACGGCGGGCGTCTCGAAATCATTGATGGCATCAAAAGTTTGCTTCGTGCCGTCGAGCTGGGCCACATCGACAAGGCGATGATCGACGTGGAGATGTTCAGTAAGCATCTCTACACGCGATACTATCCCGATCCGGATCTTCTTATTCGCACTTCGGGCGAAATGCGTTTGTCCAATTTCCTTCTTTGGCAAACGTCTTATACCGAGATGTACATCACGCCTAAACTGTGGCCCGACTTTACAAAGAAAGATCTCGTTGCTGCCGTGGAAGAATTTGGGCGCCGCCAACGCCGTTACGGAGTGGTCGTGTAGCAATGTCGAAAGCTACCGTCTAAGATCGAAAGCCTGTATGAGATTTGAGAATCAAGTTGCGATTGTAACCGGGGCAGGGCGGGGGATCGGACAAGCTATCGCCTTGCAACTGGCTAACGAGGGAGCGCGTATAGCCTGCGTGAGCCGCACAGACGCAAACGCAAAGAACGTCGCAAACCAGATCAATGCAATCCGCGCCAATGCAGCGAAAGGCTACGCGGTCGATGTCGCAGACCATAAAGCCGTTCAAAAAGTCGGCGCCGAGATTCTCAACGATTTTGGCAGGGTCGACATTCTGGTTAACAATGCAGGCGTGACTCGTGACGGGCTGGCCATGCGAATGTCGCTCGAGGATTGGGATTCGGTCGTTAACACGAATTTGCGCGGCGCGTTCAGTTTTGTGCAGGCGATCATTCGCGCGATGATCAAACACCGCGGCGGTCGCATCATCAACATCAGTTCAGTTATCGGCTTGATGGGCAACGCCGGGCAGACAAACTACGCGGCCAGTAAAGCGGGCTTGATCGGTCTTACCAAGTCACTCGCCCGCGAGCTGGCGAGCCGCAATATCACTGTCAATGCGGTAGCGCCCGGGTTCATCACGACAGACATGACTGCGGGTCTTTCCGATGAGATCAAGAATTCCATCCAATCAAAAATTCCGCTTGGCAAAACGGGTACAGCCGAAGACATCGCCAACGCGGTGGCATTTCTTGCGTCGAGTGAAGCCAGCTACATCACCGGCCAAGTGTTGTGCGTCGACGGCGGGATCGTGATGTGAGACGCGGTTGTAGCCACGGCTCCCTTAGGCGTCTCGGACACAGTTCTCACCAGTATGCGGCTCCAGCACTCACGTACGTTGCATGATAGTAATGCGCCCATTTGCTAATAAACGGTTGCCGGCCGAAACACGGCACTCGTAAACGGTATTACTGCCTTCTCCAAACAAACGGTTGGCGGAAATCTGCAGCGGCGATCGGATGTCATCCAGGTGCGCCACATGCAAGCGCGCGTCGCGGAGTGCCGCCAGGTAGCCGGGTAGCGCGGTTGTGCCAACAGAGCGAGCGTGCAATCCGCCGTGGACTGCCGCCGCTTGCGCGCCGTATTCGAAAGCGTGAAGCGCAGATAAATGTCCGTTGCGACGCAATGGATTAGCGGGATCACGGTGCGTGTTAGTGACGCATGTAATCGATCGATCATCCCATTGAGTTACCTGATCCAACAAACACATCAGACCAGAGTGCGGAATCAATGTGCGAATTTCTGCTTTGTTAATCGGCAGATCGTTAGGCATCAAACAGACCTAAGTGATTTATAGAGATGCGACCGGGTTACATCGGAGCATGCACATAGGTGTAATCCTCGAAACCCAGTAACGTTTTAACGCCGTGGAGGCTGGTTCCAAAAAGGATAGAAGTTAAACCAATTGTAAGGCGCAATGCGCGCGTAATGCTCCAGGCGCCCGGCGTAGCGCTGCATCCACAGCTGGATCTCCTCAGCCCGACGGTCGCGATCCAATGTGATCGCGTCGGCAAAATGTTCGAAGTAAATTTCGTAGCGATTCCCGCCGCGGTAGAGACCGAAAAACAAAATAACGGGACAATGCGTCATGGCGGCAAGCACGATTGGGCCGACCGGAAACGCTGCTGGACGGCCAAGGAATTGGCATTGGGTTGTTTTACCATCGCTCGACACCCGGTCGCCTAGAGTGCCGACGAAGAATCCTGCATCTAAATTTTCCTTAACCGTCAGCAAAGTATCCACCCGATCCGGCGCGATTACGGTGCTGGCGATCACCGGATTCAGCGCATCCAAAAACCCGGTGATATTTTGATTGTGCGTTGGGTCCATTAAAACCTTGAGCGGAAAGTTTCCCTGCATCACGCCCAGAGCGCGCAACACCTCGAAGCTTCCCAAATGTGAACCCAAAAGGATGCAGCCCTTTCCGCTTTCCATCCGACCGTGAAGGACTTCTTTGCCGTGAAGCTCCAGGTCAAAACGCTGGAACTCCCCGCGCAACAGGTAAAGGCGATCCAGGATTGTCGCGGCGAAGCAATGAAAATGACGAAACACATTCCACCAGTGCGCTGGGTAGCCTCGGATTTGCTTAAGATATTGGTACGAGGTTCGACGCGCCGCGTGTGCAGTAATTACAAAATAAGATGTGATCGGGTATAACAGCAGCCTTCCTGCCCAACGCCCGATGCGCGTTGCGATCCACGCGAGCAATCGCAGCGAAGGGAGTGTGCCGCGTTCCGGCAACGCCGACCAACGCGCCGCCTCCGGGGTTTTCGTCTCGAGAACGTCCGAAGTCATTTGTCAGACGCGACGTTTTGTCCGCAAATTGCACCAGTAAAAAAGTGGGGATAAATCTCGCGAATGCGATCGATATCGGGCGCAACTTCGACGCGCTGAAGGCCCGCGCGAGTAAACGCGCACCGCCACTGCTCGGCAGTCAAAAAGCCTGGATTCGGCCGAACCTCTGGATCTGTCTGGACATTTGTAAAACTCTCAAGAATTTGAAACATCAGCTCGGGATAGATTGGTTGATTGAAATAGGGGCGCAGGCATTCGCCGATGACGAGCCATCCGTCGCTGGCAAGAGCCGAGCGCGCTTCGTTCAAACTAAACAGGAGATCCCTGGAGATATGCATTACGTTAACGGCGTATACCAGATCGAATTCACCTGGGTTAATGCCCTGAGTGCTCCAAGGCGCATCGAGATTGAGCGCGGCCCATTCAAGCGACAGGTCAGGATACTGCCTTGCGAGTTTGCGTTGGCCACATCGCAGAAAGAACGCGTTTGGCTCTGTGACAAGATAACGTTCCACTCGTGGCAAAAGCCCTCGTTCATCAAATATGCGTAGCAAAATTTCGCTGGCGCTGCCGGGGCCCGCACCGATCTCTAAAATTCGAAGCGTATGCTGAGTGGAAACACGCTCAGCGGCAAGTGCCGCGCCCACCCAGTTGTTTACGGCATAGGTTAAATTGTCGTTGTGAAAATAATTCAGCCACAGCGGCACGCCTTGCGGACCGAGCAAATTGCGATCACCACTTTGTTCGCCATTGGCCACAACTGGATACAGGCTCGCGGCGTGATCGAGTAAATCCAAAGTCGCCGCGTTCGCAGGATCAATTTGCAGACCTGCCGCACGCAGGCCTTCGAGATCGGGTTTCCGCAACGTGTACCGCAGATGGTACAAACGAGTGTTCCCGTCGGTCCGTGCCTCAACGCATTCGATTTCGACCAGACGTTCCAGGATCCAATGTAATGCGAACTTGAAAGAGGGCTGAAACGAAAGGCGACTACACAAGTCATCGACCGATCGCCACTGGCCGAGGTGGTCGACCAGATTCAACCGGCGCGCCAGATCGATAGCCATTTCGACGCTGTAACGCTCCATCAGTTCAATGCTTTGATAGAGTCGCTCACTGAATACTTGAGGTGGGTATCCCTTCAGGTATTCAGCCAGACGCGGATCGCTTGGTTGTACCTTAAATGTTTGTCCGTCGGAGAGTGGCTCGTTCACGAAGTCCCCTTTGTCCTGCAATAAACTTCAAGTTGGCCCTCAGCTATTACGCGCCCTTCGATGCGGCAGCAAAAATTGACTTCACTCGTGTCATCATTGTTCGCGGAAAAGCAAATCGTAAACTGCTGTTCGGGCTTTAGTGGCTGCAGAAACTTAACCGTCCGGATCGCAGCAAGCTCATAGTCTTTCTGCCAATCAAGCAACGCTGCGCGCACTTCATCGAGGATCAATACGCCCGGCACGAGAGGCGCGTCTGGAAAATGCCCAGGCAAGCTGGGATGATCGGCGGTAATCGCGCAGCGCACTTCAAAGGTCATGTCAGCGAAGTTTTCCTCATGCCAGCAGTTCCAGCAACTCAAGCAGCCATTCTTCCAAGAGTGCGGCCTAATCGTAACCCAGCGTGGCGGGAAAGTCGGGCGCCCGAGTTCTTTGCCCTACCTCTTAACCAGTTTTTCCGCTCGAGCGCTCGATGTACGTTTCCTGCCCACGGCCAGGCCAAACCGATCGCAATAGGCCGCAAATCGAGCGGCGCTCTCTGCTTCTTGCACCCCAAACTGTGAGAGATCGTACCGATGAAGCTTATATCGGTCCTCCGGCTGGCTCGCCAGCGCTCGACGCATCCGTTGCTCCACTTTCTGGGACAACGACCAACCGAAGTGCGCATAAATGCGTCGCACCGCTACGAGTGGGTCGTGGCGGATCTCAACATAATTTATGTCGCAAATGCGATGCTCTGCTAATCGACCGCGCTCTTGCAAGAATCTATCCAGTGTTTTCGACCAGTAGTCGATAGCCTCGCGGCAAACTATTTGTGGATCGACCGCATCGCTAAATACGCGCCGAAGAATCGTTATGAGGCTGGATACCGAAGCCATGGCATCGAGCGGCGCTCGGTGGGTCTGGACGAAAAGCGCATCAGGGTAAACATCCAGCAGAATTGGCAGGGCAAACATGTGCGTGGGGGCCTTGAGCACCCAACGCCGCGCACTGCGCCGGACCTGCAGATGTTGAAGAAAACGGCGATGATATTCGTACGCCGGTCGCAAATCCTGGTGAAAGAACCACGCCCGATACGAAGGCACGTAATACATCGCGTCGAACTGATCACTCATAAACGTGGGCGCCATGAGACTGACACATTCTTGCGGAAGCTCTGCACCAACCGGGTGGACTTGGCGAAATGTGGGCGCCAACCAGTTGAAGCAATTACAACTGCTAATTGCCCGTTGAATTCGTCGCTTCTCATTATCGCCGGTAGGTGGGGACGGCGTCATGACTTCCCAGGTGAGGGGAATTCGGTGCTCGGGATCCAAAGCGAGCAGGGTGTGCAAGAGGGTCGTACCGCTGCGTGGCAAACCAACGATGAACAGCGGGTCGCGAATTTCTTGTCGCACGATGCTTGGATACGCCTTCCGATCCCATTGCATGAACAAGCGTGAACACAACGTCCGTATGAGATCGGCCCGAAGGACAATTCTTCCGATCAGGTTGAGTTGGGACTCGCGCTGGCAAGAATCGATCAATCGTGCGAGGCCCTCGAAAAAATCGCCGCCGCCAAAATCATCAAGACCGCAACGGCGCTTTGCCGTCTTGATCAAATCAACTGCTCGAATGGGAGCGCGTGGAATTCGGCTTTTGTCCAGCAAGGTGCCACAGCCGTTGAGAAGACGCACTGGTAAGATCGGGCGAGTTTGATCAAGAGTCGTGGTGGAGGAATTCATTCCTGACAAGGATTGTTGTTGTTCTGCCAGATTCGGCAACCGTTGGCTACTAAGACTTTAGGGCAATATTAGCGCAAAAAAGAACAGAGGAGACATCTCGAGCGGTTGCACCATTCTGACGGTTGCACCGTTCTGATAATCGTTCCACTTTGCTTCTGATGAGAACGGAAAAGGCAATGTTCGGGGCAGGCTGTTTTTGGGGAGTAGAAGAAACTTTCCGCAATTTGAAGGGCATCTTGTCTACAGCAGTCGGTTACGCTGGCGGAACGAAAGAGAATCCGACCTACGAAGATGTTTGCACTGACAGGACCGGCCACGCCGAAGTCGTGGAAGTGGAGTTCGATCCATCACAAATCGCGTACGATGAACTTTTGGACGTTTTCTGGTCGAACCACAATCCCACGACATTGAACCGGCAGGGTCCCGATGTTGGAACGCAGTATCGCTCAGTAATTTTTTATCATTCGCCCGAGCAAAAATCGGCGGCGGAAACATCCAGGGAAAAGATTAATATGAGCGGACGTTTTCGCCGGCCAGTGGTAACGCAAATTGAACCTGCGCCGGCGTTCTGGCGCGCAGAAGAATATCATCAGCGTTATCTGGAAAAGCGCGGACAGTCACATTGCGCGATCTGATTTTAATCGCGAATGGATCGGCAGGTAATTCGAACGAAGAACTTCGCTGTCGACGCTGCCCAGTTCATTCTTGACCAGGCGCATAACGCCCTTGGTGAACGCAACGAATTCCGGCTTGCGCTCTCCGGTGGGAACACTCCCGCTCCGGTTTATACCCGGCTTGCCGCAATCGGGCACGATCTGCCGTGGGATTTGACCCGAATTACATTCGGAGACGAGCGGTGCGTCCCCCCGGATGATCGACAGAGCAATTTCAGAATGGCCTGGGAAACTCTTCTCGCGCCCGCCGCGGTTCCTGAGAAATCAATCCTGCGCATGCGCGGTGAAATCGATCCACAAACGGCGGCGCAGGAATATCAGGATCAACTCGATTTTTTGGCCGCGCAGCGAGGCGAACCCATTTATCGCCATGATCTGATTCTTCTCGGCCTCGGGGATGATGGCCACACGGCGTCGCTTTTTCCTGGCACTGCTGCGTTAGATGAAACGATAAGGCGAGTGGTCGCGAACTTTGTTCCAAAGTTAGATGCCTGGCGATTGACATTCACGTTACCGCTCATCAATCACGCACGGCACATCTGTTTCCTGGTCGGCGCGGCGAAAAACGCTGATTTAATCGGGCGCGTCCTCGAAGGGGACCCGCAATTTCCAGCGTCGAGAGTCAATCCGTCAGCTGGCGAGGTGACGTGGATTATCGGCTAATGATTTTCAGGCGCCCGTAATTCGAAAATTGAGATTCGTGACTCGATTCACGATTTAACAATTCAACGATGTGACGCATTATCAGTACTCTTCGCCCTCGTCTTCTCGTGTTGGCACGCGATCGTCCACTGCGTACGCATGAAGCATTACTGCGATGAGGTAAAAGAAAAAGAGACCAAGGCCCCAGCCGGCAGATGCGAAAGCTGCCAATAACACAAAAATCCCCACCGGGATCGCCCCGAACATCCATAAAAACCCCGCAAGCTTGTGTCCTTTATAAATATGTCCCAGGCCCGGAATGATACTAAAGATAACTGCGATGGCGTCGCTTGCTTTGCCTTCCGCAGTTTCAGTTGCGCCGCGTGTCCAATCACATCGGTCGCAGCGTTCGGCATCTTTCGGCAGGAGATGCCCGCAGTATGGACAGGGCATTTTATCGCCCGCGCTTGGTTCTAGCCGGGCAGCAGGTGCATCCGTGTACTCCACACTCATTTCAATCATTGAAGGCAGGCACGCGGAATTCGTCAAGCAAACTTGCAGTTGGCCGCGAGACAACGCTTCGGTAGAATCGGCTGCAAAGGATTGAAAGGCGCGCTTCTTCTTTTCCTCGGATTCTCTGCGCAAGTTTTAGGCGCGGGGCTGAATTCTTATGTTGATCTGATCGCCAGGGATTCTGGGACCACCCCGCGCTATGGAGTGCGCGTGACTTATCTTGGCACCAATGGTTACCAATTTGAGTTCGACGGGCACGCTCTACTGGTCGATCCCTATTTTTCGCGTGTTGATCTTTTGAGTATCGCACTTGGTTCGCGCCTTCAGCCGGACATGCCACGCGTTGCAGAGGGAATGCGACATCTCGCGCCCAAGACCGAAGTGATTCTGGTCACTCATGGGCATTTCGATCACCTGCTCGATGTTCCGACTGTCATGTCGAGAACTCACGCTCGTCTCATTGCTTCAGCCTCAGCTGTCGATCTTGCGAAACGAGCAGGCGCTTCATCCGGCGATTCGGTGACAGCCGGAGATGTGCGGCGGATTGGGCCGTGGAAGATCCGCGTGTTAGCTGCCACGCATGATCGCCTTTTTGGCAAGGTGCCTTTCGATAAACCTGAAACGCACGCTGCTGGCCCGCCGCAGCGTCCGGCTGACTGGATGTGTGGCGAACCCCTGGCGTTTCTCATCGAAGTTGGCGGCCAGCGCATTTATATCGATTCTGGTGGGACGCCAGCGCAGCTACCACCCCGTGAGCACGTCGATCTCGCAATTCTGGGCATGGCACTACCAGATTCACGGGTGCGATTGCCCGGTGCGCTCGAACATTTGGAGCCACGCTATATTTTGCCCAGTCACCAGGACAATTTTTTTCGGCCGCTGGACGCTGGATTTCAATTCGGACCGCTTACGGATTTCCCCCGGGTACGTCACGATTGCGAACAAGCAAATCGCGGCCGCTTAATTCTGCTCGATTATTTTCGACCATGGACACTGCCGAAAAAATGACCCGAACGCGCGAACGCTACGGTCTTCTCATTACCGCGCTCGCGCCGGTGGTTCCGCAAATTCTCGGGAGCGCGTTCAACATCTGGTACAACACGACTGTAATTCAGCCCTTACTTGTTTCTCCCGCCTTGAAGCAGCGTTTTTTTGAAACCGTCGTCGTTTACAACTTCGCGGTTTACCCGATCGGCGTTTTTTTGTGGCTCAGCCGAATTTTCTCGTTTCGTGATCTGTTCCACCGTCTTTGCGCGGGATCCTCGGTCGATCCTGCGTTACTTGCGACCGCGCGCCGTCGACTGATTCATCTGCCATGGTTTGCTGCCGCAATTTGTGGTGTTGCCTGGTTTTTGTGCATTCCCGTTTTTATTGGCGCGCTCCTGCACGTTCAAAATCCACTTGATCCGCAATTGCTCATGCATTTGCCGATTTCGTTCTGCGTTTCCGGATTCATCGCAGTGACGCATTCATTTTTTCTGGTCGAACTGGCGAGCTACTGGGGATTGTTTCCCGTCTTCTTTAGAGGCGAACGCGCCGATCTCACGCCGAATGTCTTTACGCTTTCATTACGTGGCCGGGGAATGTTGTGGGCCGTGTCCGCATCGATCTGCCCGATCGCTTCACTTTTATTGCTTATGATTGCACCGCGGTCACCGATGATAAATGCGGAGTGGTTTGCGGTTTTTGTAGGTGTCGTCGGTATTGCGTTCGGAATTTTCACCGCATTGATGATGAGCTGGCTGGTCGCGAAACCGATCGATCAATTGCGTGCCGCAGCGGATGCAGTTTCCCATGGCAGGTTCGATGTTGATCTCGGGGTAGCGCGGGCGGATGAATTTGGGCGGTTGCTGGGAGAATTCGGCAACATGGTTCGCGAACTCAGAGACAAAGAGAAATTACGTCAGACGTTCGGGTTGCACGTCGGCAAGCGCGCAGCCGAACAAATTCTGGCGCACGACCCCGGATTGAGCGGAGTTGAGGAAGAGATCACCGTGATGTTTGTGGACATGCGTTCCTGGACCGCACGAACGAGCGTATCTGCACCGAGCGACGTGGTTGAGGTAATGAACGATTTTTTTCGGGTAACCGTCCGAGTCGTCGAAGAAAAACATCGCGGCATGGTAAACAAATATTTAGGCGACGGCTTCATGGCGATTTTTGGCGCGGGCGATTCCGGCTCTAATCACGCCGGCGATGCAGTTGGCGCCGGCCGAGAAATTCTGTCCGCGGTAGGACAGCTAAATGGCGATCTAGCGGCAAAAGGTCGCGCACCAATCCAAATCGGAATTGGAATTCATTCGGGGCCGGCGATTGTGGGCAGCATCGGCTCGCCCCAAAGACTCGAGTTCACCGCCATTGGGAACACTGTGAATATCGCTTCGCGTATGCAGGGGCTGACGAAGACGACCGGAAGACCGCTGCTGGTGACGGCGGCGGTGCGAGATCGTTCCGGTGATTCGTTCAGCTTCGAGGAACTGCCGCCACAGGAAGTCCGCGGGATCGATGGGCGATTGTCGATCTTCGCCGTGCAATACGAAACGCAATCATGACGTCGCTCTCTGAAATTGTTAACTATACAAATGATTTTCTGCGCGTTCGTGAAATAGGCGACTGGGACAACGCGCTTAATGGTCTGCAGATCGAAAACTCCGGAGGCGTTAGTAAAATCGGAGCGAGCGTTGACGCCTCGACACGGGTCTTGGCAGCCGCGGCAAAACAGAATGTCGATCTTCTGGTCGTGCATCACGGTCTGTTTTGGCCAGGTCTGCGACCGGTGACGGGAACGTTGTGTCGACAACTGAAAATCGCCTTTGAAAACAACATTGCGCTTTACAGTGCACATCTGCCGCTCGACCTGCATCCACGACTCGGCAATAATGCGCAGCTCGCTGCAGCACTCGGACTTAAATCGAATCAGCCGTTCTTCGAGGAAAAAGGTCAATTGATTGGCGTGAAGGCGCGCGTTTCGTCGCCGTGCGATGAACTGGATCGCAAATTACAAAAAGCACTGCGTGGTTCCGTAAAAGCCTTCATGTTCGGTCCAAAGAAAACTGGAACAATCGGGATCATTACCGGCGGCGCCGGCTCGGAAATCTACAAGGTTGCGCAGGAGGGGATCGACACCTTTATCACCGGCGAAGCGCCACATTGGGCGGCGGTAGCGGCCGACGAACTTGGGATGAATCTCCTGCTCGGTGGACATTACGCCACCGAAGTTTTCGGCGTAAAAGCGCTCGCGGCGCATTTGTCCAAACGGTTCAAAGTTCCATGGACCTTCCTCGATTGCCCAACGGGAATGTGACGGATGATCCGAATGACGAAACAATGTCGAAGCGCGTTCGGCATTTTCGAATCGTCTTAGCTGTTCTCGTAATCATTTCGTCTTCGACCGCGGCCTCGGTGAAAGGCAGTCGGCCGACGCAGCTAAATGGATACAAGGCTGCTCGAGTCCACTACAGCCCTCTAAACAAAATGATAATGTCCGTCCGCATCAACGGGCAGTGCGCAAATTTGCTTGTCGATACCGGCTCCAACCAGGTCATCTTGGATGCGGCCTCGGCGGAGTCATTTGGAGTGCGACCGTCGCAGCGCGATCTGCGCTATCTCCAGTATACGCGAATTAATGGCCAGTTGCTTCCCGTTGGGTTCGCGCAAAGTCTCATAGCTGGCAGCATGAATTTTGGCAGCACGCTGGTGACGCTGCGTGATTCCAGCCATTCCTATATTGGAGACACTCGCGTTGATGGCGTTTTCGGTCTGGATCTTCTCGCCCGGTATAAGGCCGTGATCAATTGCCGGACGAAACTTATTTTCTTTAAAGTCGATCAAACACGACAAATGGATCTCAGTTCCGTTGCTTCGGCGGAGAAATTCACCAAAATCCCCCTGCAGCGAGAGGCGAACGGCGCCTTAACTGTGCCGTGTTCGATTCACGGGCAACCCGCTCGTTTGCTCGTCGATACGGGCGCATTTATTACGATTTTCCACGAGGCTTTCCTTAAATCGGTCGGCGTTCCGGTGGAAGCAACACGAGTGTCTGCGCATTTTGCTCGTGGCACGTCTCGCAAAGTTAGTGCAGGACAAATCAACGACCTTAAGATTGGCGGCTTCAAAACGCCGCCAGCGAAATTTGGCGTTACGGCATTGCCTAATTTCACGTTGCTGCAAAGCAGTGCCAGAATCAGCGGGATCTTGGGGATGGATACGCTGTACAACTGTCATGCCATCATTGATCTCGACGGCATGAACCTCTTTTTGAAATAGCCAGGTGGAAGGCATCCGCCGAGCCGGGAAATTGGGATCAAGCCAGCCTCGGCGTAGTGATGCCCCGTATTTGATTCGTGGCCGTGTTAGCTCGCTTAGCAATTTATCCCGTCACATGATTTCGCTTGACATGAGCATCGGCTGAATGGCAAAAGCGCAATCGCGAATCACATCCGCATGTCCGCCCCAGAGAACACGGAGAGAACACGAATTCTAGTCTTGGAAGAGCATCCGCTGCTTCGCCACGGGATCACCGATTACCTCGATTCTCAACCGGATATGATTGTGTGCGGCGAAGCCGACAACATTCGGGATGCACGTAACAAGCTCGCGGAATGCAAGCCTCAGTTACTGGTGACGGCACTCCGCCTGGGTACCGGTGACAGCTTGGAATTTGTAAGGGCGCTCAAAGCTGAACACCCGAGTCTGCTAATCCTCGTTCATTCCGCCTTTGAGGAAACTATTTTCGCCGAGCGCGCCATGCGTGCTGGCGCAAATGGTTACATAATGAAAAAAGCGCCCAAGGAAGAGCTGCTGGCCGCCATCCGGGATATCCTGAGCGGCGGAATTTATGTCAGCCGCGATGTGGCCATACGCGCATTCAAGAAATCGATCGAGACGCAGCCTGCGAATCAGTCATCGCGGTCGGAGACTGCTCTAGCGAACTTATCCGACCGCGAGTTACACATCTTCCATTTGCTTGGCTCGGGACTGGGCACAAGGCAAATCGCGCATTCGCTGAATCTAAGTGTGAAAACGATTGAGAGCCATCGCGAGAATATCAAACACAAACTCGGCCTAAGTTCCGGGCGGGATCTGGTCGAGTGCGCCACGAAATACGTAGAGGAACATTTTCTGCCGCCGAAGAAGGACGCTTTGCCCGCGGTCGGCAAAAAGAAACTCGTGCGTTTCCCTGCCGCCTGACGATCTGAATCACGACTGGAGTCCAATAGACGCGAATTCCGCAGGGCGTCGGGACCACGGCCAATCAATTAATTGTATGGCGTCTGTGTCAGACGCTAACCGAACTAATTAGGCGGGCAGCCGACGGACGCCGAGCGAGCGGGAGCGACCGAGTCAAACGCGCTACGATATTCGTGTTTTACTACGTGGTAGGACTTTCCTAACCGAAAGTAGCAAATTATTCACGTGTGTTAACATCGTCCCCTAGGGAGATTTTAACACGAAAATCAGGGAGGTCCCCCTACAGCGAATCTTCACTTTTCCGAGAACTTGGCTCCGCCATTGCCGTAATAAGAGGTGAGAATGGATATGGCAATGCCCCCCAGAGCGGTGCCCGGCAGCGCTTTTTCGCACCGGGCGCCAGAACTCATGTTGTGTCGCCTTCTCCTTCTTCTACGGGGATCAACTTGCAAGTCGCGCGCAGCTGTAACGAAGAAGCGGACCCGCAATCGCGGCCGCTTGGGTAATCGTACCTAACCAACCCCAGCTCCCCCTAGCAAAGCAGAATCTAAAAATGAAAATATCCCCTAACGCAAGCAATGCAGGCATGCGATTTTTTGCCTTTTTAACCGCCAGCGCCACACTGGCAATAGCAACGTTGGTGAGCGCCTCAAGTTCTCATCAGGTGGAGCAACTCGATTCTCTTGTTATTCCGCGCACGAGCCATGTCGCGACGGCGCTATCCGATGGCCGCATTCTGATCACCGGTGGACATGACAGCGCCGGGAACCTCGTCGCAGTTTCCGAAATCTTTGATCCGGAAACGCAAACCTCCACCGCTAGCGCGATGCTCTCCACCGCGCGCGTAGATCATACGGCAACGCGTCTGGCCGATGGCCGCGTGCTTGTCACTGGAGGTACAGGCGACAGTGGTCCATTGTCGTCTGCAGAGATTTTTGATCCTGCAAACGCTGACGCTGGCTTCCAGGTGCTCCCTTCCACGATGACCGCGGCGCGCGCGGGGCACACCGCTACGCTCCTGAGTAACGGCACAGTGCTTATCGCCGGCGGTGAAGGCACTGGTACTGCAGAAATATTTGATCCTACCACGGAATTATTTTCCCCCACGCTTTGGAACCTGAATGTGCCGCGCAGTGGGCACACCGCTACGTTGTTTACCGACGACAGTGTGTTGCTCGCTGGCGGCAACACAAATTCCGTGGAGCTCTTCACTCCTTCCGATCAAAAGTTCACGCTCGAAGCGGCAGCGATGTCGGGAGCGCGTACCGGCCATTGGGCGCTCGAGCTCAGCAACACGCGACTGCTCTTTTTCGAAGGAGACGCAGGAAACACGATTGACGAATACAATCCCGCGACTGGTACGATCACGCCCAAAGGCAGCCTGGATGTAGGTGCAACCAGCACCACGCTCCTGGTGAACGGAAAAGTTCTCGTGCTCGGTTCTGACGTGGCTGGTCTTTACGATGCGAATACTGTTCCTCCCACTCCGCCGTTCGTCGCGTTCGATGAAACATCTGTACCGGGCAGCAGCATATTGCCGCGCAATGGTCAGAGCGCCACGGAACTTCCCGGCGACAAGAAGATCCTTATCTCCGGTGGGGCGGACACGAACAACCTGTTCATGGGCATGGCCCTCTTTAACCCGGCGCGGATCTGGACTGACAGGGATGATTATTACCCGGATGAGCCAGTTATACTGAGCGGGTCCGGCTGGATAGCAAACGAAGCCGTTTATCTTTACGCCGTTGACAATGAGACCCAGCGATGGGAATACGGGACCACTGTCACCGCCGACGCAAGCGGCGCGTTCGTCGTTGATCCGTACTTCATCGTAGAGCTGCGGCACCTCGGAGTGCAATTCCATGTGACCGCTGTCGGCGCACAATCCGCGATGCAGGCGGATGTTTACTTTACCGATAACGTTACCGGGACGTTGTATGAGAATTCTGGGCGGACGATCAAACGCGACGCCTTCGTCTGGGGCGCGACAGTCTATCTTGGCGCAACCTTCAACGGACAAAGCGGAAACCGATGCTACAAGGTCGAGTGGGTGAACCCATCCAACACCGTTGTCCAGACCGCCCAATTTGAACCAAACACACTGGCGGATTCTTTCCTTGTTCCGTCTTCAGGTCCCAGCGGCATTTGGCAGGTGAAGCTTTATGAGGCTAACGCCAACGGTCCCTGCAACGGCGCGACCTTCCCGTCGACCCCAACCCAGACCCTGACTTTTGATGTCGCCCGTGCCGTGGTCATCGGCGCTCTGGCAGATAATTATGTCGATCTAAAGAATCCAAACACGGTCCAGAACGCCGCGGGAACCACGCTTATTGTGGCCAAGAAAAGCGGCACTGACGAGCAGCGGACGTTTCTCCGTTTCGACCTTTCCGGGATTTCGGGAACCATCAATTCCGCCAAGCTCCGACTGGGCATTTCCGCGGAGGGTGGCAGCGCATTGAACCGAACCCACGATGTGTATCGCGTGACTGCCACTTGGACCGACACCAGCATCAACTGGAACAATCAACCAGCTGTCGCCGGGAGCGCCACCAACTCTCAGACAGTGACGGCCGCCCCCAGTTTAATGCGTTGGACGGTTACCAGCGATGTTGCAGGGTTCGTAGCCGGCACGTTCACCAATTTCGGTTGGCGCGTGAGTGATCCTGGACTTGCCCAAAGCAATAGCGACGCCACGTACGGCTCAACGCAGGCGAATACTTCAACTGATAAGACACAAGGGCCCGTTCTTCTCGTGGATTACACGAGCCCCACGCCCACGCCCACGCCGACTCCTACAGCCACACCTACGCCTACGCCAACAGCTACGCCTACGGTTACACCTACGCCTACCCCGACACCTACGCCTACCATCGCACCAACGACCGTCACTGTGGCCGCCGCTTCCGGAACTTACGGCGGAACCACCAGCTTCTCCGCCACCCTGACATCGGGCGCGTCGGGCGTCAGCGGCAAGACCATCAGTTTCACGCGGAATGGCACACCTGTCGGAAGCGCGACTACCAATGGCAGCGGTGTGGCAACCCTAACGGGTGTTAGCCTTTGTGGGGTTAACGCCGGAACGTATGTCTCGGGCGTTGGGGCAAGCTTTGCAGGTGACGGCTCCTACGCCGCCGGCAGCGGAACTGCCTCGTTAACTGTCGGCAAGGCTAATGCGACGGTTGTGGTGTCCGCATACAACGTGTCGTATGATGGCCAGCCGCATACGGCGACCGTCGCGTCGATCACCGGTGTATGCGGTGAGACGGGAGCGACCGTCGGCACTGTTGACGTCAGCAACACGATGCACACCAACGCCGGGACCTATAGTAGCGACACCTGGATCTTCACTGGCACGGCCAACTACAACAACATCGCCCCTACGACGATCACCGATATCCTCAGCAAGATCAATGCTACCTGGACGACCAATTCGGCGAGCAAGACCTATGGAGATGCGGATCCGAATCCGCTGAGCACTGGCAGCGGAACCGGCTTTGTAGCTACAGACAATGTGACGGCGACTTACACTCGTGTGGCGGGCGAGACGGTGCTGGGGGGCCCGTATCACATCACCGCCACTCTTTCTCCGGCTGGCGTGCTCGCGAATTATAACATCACCAACACGGGTGCCAGCTTTACGGTCTACCCGAAGTCTGCCACTTGGACTACGAATCCAATTAGCAAGACTTACGGCGATGCGGATCTTAATCCGCTGACTACGGGCAGTGGCAGCGGCTTCCTAGCTGCTGACAATGTGACGGCAACTTATAGCCGCGCTGCAGGCGAGACAGTGGCTGGCGGCCCCTATCACATTACCGCCACGCTGAGTTCGACGGCCGCGCTAAGCAACTACGAGATCACTAGTGCAGGCGCCAACTTCACCATTAATGCAAAGAGTGCGACCTGGACGACGAACCCCAACAGCAAGTCCTACGGGGATAATGATCCTAATCCGCTGACCACGGGTAATGGAAGTGGCTTCCTGGCTGGGGACAACGTGACGGCGACTTATAGCCGCGCGGCAGGGGAAACGGTGACGGGGGGCCCTTATCACATCACCGCCACGCTGAGCCCCTCGGGCGTCCTCTCGAACTACAACGTCACTAACGCAGGCGCAGACTTCACGATCAATGCAAAGAATGCGACTTGGACGACGCAACCCAACAGCAAGACCTACGGCGATGATGATCCTGTTCCGCTAACTAGCGGCTCTGGAACTGGCTTCGTGGCCGCGGACAACGTGACAGCTACTTACAGTCGCGACCCGGGTCAGACCGTAGCAGGTAGTCCTTATCATATAACTGCCACGCTTTCTCCAGCTGGCGTGCTGAACAACTACAATATTACCAACACAGGTGCGAACTTTACGATTGATAAGAAGACTGCATCGGTGACGCCGAATGCCAAGAGCAAGACGTATGGTGATACCGATCCGACCTTGACGGGAACGCTCTCCGGGTTCCTCGCGGCAGATGGAGTGACTGCCGCCTACAGCCGCGCGCCGGGCGAGACGGTTGCCGGCAGTCCGTACACGATCAGTGCCACGCTGAGTCCGGTGGGTGTGCTAGGCAATTACCAGATCACGTACAACACGGCCAGCTTCACTATCGATAAGAAGGCTGCATCGGTGACGCCGAATGCGGCGAGCAAGACGTATGGTGATACCGATCCGACTTTGACGGGAACGCTCTCCGGGTTCCTGGCGGCAGATGGAGTGACTGCGACCTACAGCCGCGCGCTAGGTGAGACGGTAGCGGGTAGTCCGTATACGATCAGTGCCACGCTGAGTTCGGCTGGTGTGCTGGGCAATT
>Ga0209808_1000169_pt1 | contig 34217 bp, 30 predicted proteins | sample GraSoiAngelo_157_FD_186171 | JGI IMG/M metagenome (GOLD analysis project Ga0209808, IMG submission 186171) | Grasslands soil microbial communities from the Angelo Coastal Reserve, California, USA - 14_1009_16_20cm (SPAdes) (version 2) | ecosystem: Environmental > Terrestrial > Soil > Grasslands ... | reverse complement strand
CATCTTCCGATCGGATGCGATCTTGGTGCTCATAGCAAGCCCATCCTTCTGAATTCGTAGATCAAACGACGTTGTTTTCCGGTTCGACGTTACCGGTCGCGAAGCGCCGGTGCGCGAAGACGTCGAGCGGCACCTGAGGTTGCTCACCCGAGAACCACTGCGCGAGCAGGTACCCGACCGCGGGCGCCTGCTGGAAGCCGTGGCCGGAAAAACCGCAAGCACACCAAAAGCCCTCGAGGCCATCGACCGGACCCAGGATCGGCTGATGGTCAGGCGTCATCTCGTATAGGCCCGCCCAGGCGGTCTGGATTCCGGCGGTGCCAAGCCGTGGCGCCCGGCGATCGATCACCTCCGCCATGGCGTCGAGAACCTGCCAGTCGACGTCGGTGTTGAAGCTAGGCTTTTCGTCGGGCATTCCCATTCCGAACAGCAAACCATCGCCTTCGGGATGGAAGTAGAAAGACGTCGCGAAATCGATTGTCATGGGGTGCCGGCGTGAGACCTCTGCCATTGGGTTGGTGACGAAGATGTTGCGCGGGTAAGGTTTCACGGGCACGTCGACCCCGGCCATGGCACCGACCTCACCCGCCCAAGCACCCGCGCAATTGAAAACCGCGGTGGCCGAGATCTCTCCCGCCGTGGTGCGCACCGCCTGCACGCGCCCCGCCTCCTGGACGATGCCGTCGACCGTGACGCCTTCGAGTAGCTTGACCCCCAGCCGCCGCGCCGCTCCCGAATAAGCCAGAGTCACCGCGTGCGGGCTGGCGATCCCGTCGCTGGGGCAGAACGTGCCGCCCAGGATGTCGTCGCCCTGGATGAGCGGGGCGAGCTCGCGCACCTCGTGAGGCTCGAGCCATCGGGCGTCGGTGACACCGGTCTCGTGCCACATCGGTAGAAAGCGCCGGAAGTCTTCGACCTGGCGGTCGCTCGTGAGCACGAAGAGGTAGCCGATGTGCCTGAACTCCGGATCCACGCCCGTCTCCGCCTCGAGACCCGCCAACAGTTGCACCGAGAGCTGCTGCATGACGACGTTTGTGCTGGAGGAGAACTGGCGCCTGACCCCGCCCGCGCAATGGCCCGTCGACTGCGATCCGAGGGTGTCTCTCTCGACAACGACGACCTCCGCGCCGCGCCGTGCAAGGTGATAAGCGATGGAGCAGCCGACCACCCCGCCTCCCACCACCACGGCGTCCGCCGAGTCCAGACTCATGCCCGGACCCACACTCGCCTCGGAAATGGAGTCGGGAGGCGTCCCCGCCGCTTCCGAAGCCTAGGAGCTCCCAGCCACATCAGCACGCTTCTGCAACCGAGTTCAGGAGGACACTTCCTTACTCCCTCGGGCGAGCCTTAACTGCTCTCGCAGCCTCGGAGGGACCGTCGCCTGACTTGAGGCCTGAGCGCCGGGCGAATATTGCGAGGAGTTCATATCCAACATGTGCCGCGGCGATCGCGGTGATTTCGGCGTGATCGTATGCTGGCGCGACTTCCACGACGTCCGCCCCGACGATATTGAGGTCCACGAGGCGGCGCAGCACCGCCAGCAACTCCCGAGTACTCATGCCGCCCGCCTCGGGTGTCCCGGTCCCTGGGGCATGAGCAGGATCAAGGACATCAATGTCGACTGACACGTACGTCGGTGCGTCGCCCACGCGACGTTTGATGCGACCAACGGCGTCATCAACACCGCGATCTTGAAGGTCCATGGTGCTTACGATCTGGAATCCAAGCTCCGCATCCTGAACGAGGTCCAGGTCGGAGTAAATGGACCCGTGCACCCCGACGTGGACGCATCGATCCAGCCTTAGCAAACCCTCCTCGGAAGCGCGACGAAATGGCGTGCCGTGGTTGTAGGACACCCCGAAATGTCCCTGCCAGGTGTCGAGGTGCGTATCGAAATGGACGACCGCCAGCTTGCCGAATTTCTTGGACGACGCTCGAAGTAGCGGCAGGGCGATGGTGTGATCGCCACCCAGCGCAATGATGTGTTTGGATTTGCCCAGCAGCTCGTCGGCCCCCGCCTCTATTTGGGAGATCGCCTCGTTGATGATGAACGGGTTGCACGCGATGTCGCCCGCATCGGCAACTTGCTGCAGAGCGAACGGCATGGTGCCCATCTCCGGGTGAAACGGACGTAATAGGCGCGATCCCTGGCGGATTGCGCTCGGTCCAAATCTGGCGCCAGGGCGGTAGGTGACTCCGCTGTCGAAGGGAACCCCGACGATGGCGACATCGCACCGCTCGACCTCATCCAGGCGAGGGAGCCGCGCAAAAGTTGCGGGACCGCCGAAGCGCGGTACGACCAGTGCGTCGACAGGTCCGCGTGGTTCATCACTCATTGCAGGGAGATCTTAGGCACCTCCTACCCTCAGGTCGCTCGACTGCATGGGTTCTGAACCCGACCGCTCGCAGGAGATCACCTGCTTCTGCTTGCGCGGGCGTCAACCTCGTCGACAGTGAGGACCGAGGCTGCCGCGATCACCTCACAAGAAATCTCGCACATGTCAGAAGCGATAAGCACGCGTAGCTCACGGCCGGTAATGACCTGAAGACCTCGAGCCGTTTTAAGCATCCTCGCTCACTTCGGCCCGCCCGGCCCAGAGGCCTCGCACGTGGCGGAGGTGGCGCTCAATCGCCTGATGGGCGCCATGCGGGTCGTTGCGCGCGACGGCATCGAGCAGCTCCAGGTGCTCCTTGGCAGACCTGACAAGCACGTCGATGGCGAGGTGGGGAAGGCCGTGAAGAGGTGTCTGGTCGCGTAGGCTCGCTACCAGGTCGACCAGGCGTCGATTCTTGAGGTGACCGAGCAGGGTTAAGTGGAACTCCCGGTCCGCCTCGAGGAAACGAGTCAGGTCGCGCTGTTTCGCGTGCTCGACCGTCTGTTCCGCCCTGCCTCGTACCTCCTCGACGTCCTTAGATGACAGCCGGCCGGCGAGCCGATCGATCGCAGCCACCTCGACGATCAAGCGCAGCTCAACCAGCTCGTCGAGGTCGTGATTCGACAACGAGCGCACGCGAAAGCCGCGGTTGGGAAGCACTTCCACGAGGCGCTCATTCGCGAGGTCGAGCAGGGCCTCGCGAACCGGCGTGGCCGACACGCCCAGCCGCTCGGCAAACGCGCCGACGGTGTGCACTTCGCCCGAGCGGACGTTGCCGGTCACGATGTCAGATCGGATGGCCCGCCGGACCTGCTCCCTCAGACTGACCCGCTCGATCTGCGTCACGCTTCCTCCCGGCCCATTGACACGATTCCCGGACGGCAATATATTACACCTTACATTTCAGGGAGGGTAGCGAATTGAGGGACCGAGTCACCATCACCGGATGCCTTCTCATCGCCTTGGTGGCCATCACCGCGGCCTGCGGCGGCACGACGTCGAGCCCAGGATCTCAGACGAAGGTCTCGGTTTCGCCGCCAACAAGTCTGCTCAAGTCGGGCGAGCTCAGCGACTGCGTGGATATCGAGTACTCGCCCATGGAGTACTTCGCCTCCGCCGGAGTCACAGATCCCAACCAGGCGGTCGGCTTTGACGTCGAAGGCGCGCGGGCTGTTGCCAAGGCGTTCGGTCTGACGCTCAACGTCCGCAACACCGGGTTTGACGCGCTCATCCCCGATCTGACCGCTGGCCGCTGCGACATCGTCTGGACCGCACTTTTCATCTCGCAGAAGCGGCTGGCCGTGGCCGATGCGGTGCCCTACATGGCAACCGGCCACGTGATCATGGTCACCAAGGGCAACCCGAAGAACATCAAATCGCTTGACGACCTGTGTGGAAAGAAGGTCTCGATCCAGACGGGCGGACTTGTCGAGCAGCGGATCAACGACCAGAGCAAGGCCTGCACCAGCGCGGGTAAGCCTGCGATTCAGATTGCCGGCTACCCCAAGGTCGCCGACGAGTTCCAGCAGATCGTGGTCGGGCGGGTGGATGCAGTGTGGGAGACCGATACCGCCGTGGCCGACTGGCTGCTCAAAAACCCCAGTCAGTACGAGGTCGGCTTTGCAATGCCCAAGTCGGAAACGTATGGGATCTATTTCCAGAAGAACAAGTCCGACATGCAGGCTGCGCTCACGAAGGCGCTGGCCGCCCTCAAGGCCGATGGAACCCTGGCCAACTTGGCCAAGAAGTACCAGCTCGATCCACAAGTCCTGGACGCGATCAAATAAGGAAAAGGGCCATAGCCTGAGAGGCGGACGTGGACTTTAGACCAGCGGTCTTCTTCGAGGCGCTGACGTCGCCCGCCTTCATCACGGGAGTCGAGCTGACGATCAGCCTCACCGTTGTCTCGATGGTCGCGGGACTTGGGCTCGGGCTGCTGCTTGCATTGATGCGTGGCAGCCCCGTGGCGGCAGTCCGGACCGTGGCGTGGGGCTACATCTGGATCTTTCGCGCCATCCCGACGCTGGTTCAGCTGCTCTTCGTCTGGGATGCACTGCCCCAGCTCATCCCGGCTTTCAGAGGCGAGTGGTTTTCGCCATTTTTCGCCGGCGCCATCGCCCTGTCAATTAATGAAGCCGCGTACGCCGCCGAGATTTTCCGCGGCGGCCTTCTCTCCATCGATGACGGCCAGCGACTGGCGGCGCGGGCGCTGGGGATGTCACCGGTCAAGGTCTTCTCGAAGGTGATCGCGCCGCAACTGATCCGAGTGACGATTCCGCCTCTGTCGAACGACTTCATCACCATGCTCAAGATCACGAGCCTGGCCAGCGTGATCTCGCTTCAAGAGCTCTTGGCGCGGACACAAACGCTCGTAGCCTCGACATTTCGATTTGTCGAGTACTACTCGGCGGCCGCGATCTATTACCTCGTCCTCGTCAGTATCTTCATGGTCATCCAGGCGCAGATCGAGCGCCGGTTCGTGTGGAGCTCCCAGGCGCCGACCGGACGTGGGACGCTTAGTCGTGTCCGGCAGCTCGCGGTCCTTCGATGAGTGAACCGCGGCCACTCGGTCACCTGCTCGACGAAAGCGTCCTTGGTGAGCCGGTCGCCGCGTCCCACGCGACGTCGGAGGGCTACCTACTCGAAGCCATCGACCTGCACAGGCGATACGGCCACAACGAGGTCCTTCGCGGCGTGAGCTTTGGCGTCCATCGCGGTGACGTGAAGGCTGTACTCGGGCCGTCTGGATCCGGGAAAAGCACGATGCTTCGCTGCCTCGCGCTCCTCGAGCCGGTCGACCGCGGTGAGGTGCGCCTGGAGGGCAAGCGGATCGGCGTCCGTGAGTCGGGAGGCCGGCTGGTGCCGCTTTCCGAGGCGACACTGGCGCGGGAGCGCTCGAACATCGGCATGGTGTTCCAGCGCTTCAATCTCTTTCCGCACTTGACGGCGGTGGGCAATGTGATGATCGGCTTGACCGAAGTCCGCGGCAAATCTCCCACCGAGGCCCGCGACATTGCGAAAAACATGCTGGATCGCGTAGGACTAGCGGAACGGGCTAAGTATTTCCCGGGCGAGCTGTCAGGCGGACAACAGCAACGAGTCGCGATCGCGCGGGCACTGGTCATGAATCCGAAAGCGATGCTCTTCGACGAGCCGACATCGGCCCTTGACCCCGAGCTGGTCGGAGGGATTCTGTCGATCATGGAAGAGCTGGCCAACGAAGGGATGACGATGGTGGTCGTCACGCATGAGGTGGGCTTTGCCAGACGGGTCGCCGACCGGGTCATCATGATGGACGGCGGCCTCATCATCGAGGACGCTCCGCCCACCGAGTTCTTCGAAAGCCCACAGCAAGAGCGCACTCGTAAGTTCCTGGAGGCGGTCCAATGACGGCGCCTCCATTGGATTCAAAGCCGATCATCTTCAGCGGCGGACCAATCCTGACCATGGCCGAGCCGCTCCGGGTCGAGGCAATCACAATCCTGGGTGATCGCATCCTCAGAGCCGGCTCGCTCGAGGACTGTCGAGCGGCGGCCGGCCGAGATCGCGAGGAGCGCGACCTGAGCGGCCGGACGCTCATGCCGGGATTCGTTGATGCCCACACCCATCCGTTGATGCTTGGGCAGACGCAGACGTGGCTGGACGTAAGTCCCAGGGTGGCTCCCTCGATTCCAGCGCTGATCGCGGCGCTCCACGAGCAGGCGCACCAGTTGTCGCCCGGGGTGCCGCTGCGAGCTTTTGGATTTGACCCGCGCGTGACGGAGGAGCTTCGTGAGCCGCTTGCCGCCGAGCTGGACGTGGCGGCGACCGATCGCGAGGTCTACATCATGAACGTGAGCGGCCACGGCGGTTCGATCAACACCTTCGGGCTGGCCACGCACGGCATCACCGCCGACACGCCGGACCCTCGCGGCGGCCGAATTGGACGGCATCCCGATGGCCGTCCGAACGGGCTCGTCATGGATGCCGCCTGCGACTTGTTGACCGGAGAAACCGGCGTGAAGATCGGCAACCATGGGCCGAACATCCATCTCCCTGAAACGCCGGATGTCGCAGCCCACCAGCTGGCCCTCGCGATGCAGAGCTTCTTGCGCGCCGGCATTACGACCGTCGTGGACGCCCAGGTGACGCGGCGCGAGCTGCAGACCTACCTTGCTGCAAAAGAAGCCGAGCGGTTGCCCATTCGCGTCAACATGCTCGTGATCTCGGCGCTGCTGGATGAGTTGCTTAGACTCGGGCTCGTCGGACGCCTCGGCGATGATGAGCTCGCAATTCTGGGCATCAAGCTTTACGCCGACGGTTCATTTGGCGCCTGCACGGCGTACTTCCCAGAAGGTTATGCCTCCGATCCCCACAACCACGGCGTCCTCTATCACGAGCCATCGGAATTCCTTGATTTGATCCGACGTTCCCATGCTGCCGGGTTGAAGACCGCGACCCATGCGCAATCGCCGACCGCGATCGGCATGGTCATCGACGCGGTCGAAGCGGCCCAGACCGAGCGACCCCGCGCAGACATGAGGCATTCCATCGAGCATTGCGGATTGCCCACGGACGATGAGATCGGGCGGATGCGGCGCTCGAGCATCGTCCCGGTTTCGCAGCCGCAGCATCACCGAGCTTTTGGCGACGGGGTGGCGCGAACGGTGGGCCCGGACCTGGCCCAGGGGCTCAATCCGCTCGGGTTGTACGTTCGGGCCGGCATCCCGCTGGTCCTCTCCTCCGACGCGCCGGTGGTGCTGCCTCGACCCCTGGAATCGGTTCAAGCCGCGGTCGATCGGCGAACCGTGAATGGAACGGTCCTCGGCGGTCCAGAGCTTTGTGTCGATGTGCTGACTGCGTTGCGTGGCTACACCATTGGCGCCGCGTACGCGGCCCATCGCGAAGAGCTTGTCGGCTCGTTGGAAGCCGGCAAGCTCGCTGACTTCGCTGTCCTCGCGGCCGATCCGATGTCGGTGCCGGTAGAGCAGCTTGACGCGATTGACGTCGTGGAAACGTGGATCGGAGGTCGTCAGATCGCCATAAGCGACTCATGAAGGATGAGTTCGCGGAGGCTGAGATGCAATCCGGTGAAACCAGCATTTTCGTCCGCTGGGGTGGTGCCGGGCCGCCGATCTTGCTTCTTCACGGTTTCCCACAAACCCACCTGATGTGGCGGCGGGTGGCGCCCCTGTTGGCGCGCCGCTTCACCGTGGTTTGCGCCGACCTGCGCGGCTATGGACAAAGCGGCTGTCCGGCTTCTACACCCGATCACGAGCCGTACTCGAAGCGTGCGATGGCGCGGGACATGGTCGCTGTGATGGCACGCCTCGGATTCCAAAACTTCAGTGTCGCCGGGCATGACCGTGGCGGTCGCGTTGCATATCGTCTTGCGCTTGACCATCCGACGCGGGTTGATGGCCTTGCGGTCCTCGATATCGTGCCAACTCAAGATGCCTGGCACCTGGCCGACGCGAGGTTCGTGACTGCCTTCTGGCCCTGGTCGCTACTGGCGCAACCCGAGCCTCTACCCGAGCGCCTACTTTCCGCTGTTCCCGACGCGATCATTGACCATGCGCTTGGGGAGTGGGGTTCACCGCCCCATGTCTTCGAGGCTGATGTGCGGGTCGCCTACATCCAGGCGTTGAGCAGGCCTGCGTCCGTTCACGCCATCTGCGAGGAGTACCGGGCAGCAGCCAAGCTCGACAAAGTTCATGACGCGGAGGATCGATTGGCCGGACGTCACATCGTGTGTCCCGTGCTTGTGCTGTGGAGTGATCGAGGTCCGATCGGTCAGTGGTACTCGGACGCCGGGGGACCAATCGCGATCTGGCGCGCGTGGGCAAATGATGTGAGAGGTTTTGCTTTGCCAGCAGGCCACTTTTTCCCGGAAGAGATTCCTCAGGAGACCGCGGCTGCACTGACCAGCTTTTTCACGCCCACACCCTAACGCGGACCGGTCACGTCACTGACGGCGCCGTCCGACTCCCTCGCGGGAGTCGAAAGCAGGAATTGTTGGGCAGTGAGCCGGCTGGCGCGAGGTCGCGTTCACCCAGCGCTACGCAAAGTAGTCCCAAGACCGTCGGCACCCGGATCAAACCGGGTGCCACGCGGCCAGGTGTTCAGGTCCCAAACCATTGATAGGAGACCAGTTGTAATGGCTACCATCCCTTATGACCAACAGAACCAAAGGGCTCAAGCCCGAACCTATAGGAGAGGCATGAACGAGAACGTCAGCCTGGGCCGAATCGCCGGCATCCACGTCGGTTTCAACTGGAGCCTCCTGGTGGTTGCCGCTCTCATCGCCTGGAGCCTCGCTACCAGCCTCCTGCCGTCAGCCGCACCCGGCCAGCCCTCCGGCGCCTATTGGGCTGCCGGCGTGATATCGGCCATCGTGTTCCTGGCTTCACTGCTTGCACACGAGCTCGCTCATTCCATCGTTGCGATGCGGCGCGGCGTCAAGGTCGAAGGGATCACGCTCTGGCTGTTTGGCGGCGTATCACGATTCAGCAGCGATACCAACTCTCCTGGCACGCAAGCACTTTTCACATTTGTTGGCCCTCTCACCAGCCTGGTGCTCGGCGCGGTTTTCTATGTCATTTCAATCTCGGCAAGCGGTGGCGCACATCCGGGCCTTGCGGCCGCGACCCTGTCGTGGCTGGGCTACATCAACATCTCGCTCGGGGTCTTCAATTTGGTGCCCGCGTTCCCGCTCGACGGGGGCCGGCTTCTGCAATCGTTGATCTGGCTTCGCACGGGTGATCGTCTGCGAGCAACCAGAATCGCCGCTCGCATCGGCATGGGCTTCGCTTACCTTCTGATTGCGTACGGCCTCGCCACCTTCGTTTTCGCGGGCAGCTTGATCGGAGGCGTGTGGTCCGTCTTTCTCGGGTGGTTCCTACTCAGCGCAGCGCGTTCCGAAGAGGCGGGCGGCCTCATCCGTCAGGCGCTGTCCGGGATCAGTGTGCGCGACGTGATGACCTCGAATCCCGTGCAGGCTCCCGACAACATCAGTGTCGACGACGCACTTCATGGCTACGTATTGGCCTCGCGGCACTCGACCTTCCCGACCCACGATGCTGGCGGCCGGCTGAGCGGGCTGTTGACCCTGGCAGCTCTCAAGAATGTCGCGCCGGAAGCACGAGCAACGACTCTTATCAAGGACATCACCTGCCCGCTCGACAGCGTGTCTACGGCGAATCCGGCTGACCCGGTCACCAACCTACTTGGCGTCGCCGAGGGCTGCAGCGAGGGCCGCACACTGATCGTCGACAACGGCCGGCTTGTCGGAATCATCTCTCCGAGCGACATCAGCAGGCTTCTGCAACGGTCAATCCACAGCAACGCCGTGTAGTACTTCACGTAATTCAGCCAAAAAGAGCGCTGTAAGCATTGAGGGCTGGCTGGCCGCCGAGGTGGGCGTACAGGACCTTCGAGTCACGCTCGATCTCTTTGTTTGTGATCATGTCGATCATGCCTGCCAGCGACTTACCTTCGTAGACGGGGTCGGTGATCATCCCCTCCAAACGCGCACCGAGCTTGATCGCGGCCACTGTCTTCTCATCGGCCAGTCCGTAGGTCCCCGCGTGGTATCGGTCGTCTAGGACGATCTCGTCGTCTCGCAGGTCTCGTCCGACATCGATCAGCTCGGCCGTCTGACGCGCGATTCGGCTCACTTGATCGTGCGTCTCGGCAGGCTTCGCGGACCCATCGATACCGATTACCCGCCGTGGACGGTCCTGAGCAGCGAAGCCCGCGATCATCCCGGCCTGGGTGCTGCCGGTGACAGAGCACACGACGATCGTGTTGAAGAACAGTCCGATTTGATGCTCCTGCTGCTCCACCTCCTGGGCCCACTGGGCGAAACCAAGTCCACCAAGCCGGTGGTCGGACGCTCCTGCAGGAATGGGATACGGCTTACCACCCGCTGCCTTCACCTCGCGGAGTGCCCCCTCCCAGCTGGCTTTGAAGCCAATGCCGAACCCTTCTTTCACGAGCCTCACGTCGGCACCCAGGATCCGGCTGAGGAGGATGTTGCCGACCTTGTCATACACGGAATCCGGCCAGTTGACCCAGCTCTCCTGGACTAGAACACATTTCATTCCCAATCGAGCCGCAACTGCGGCGACCTGGCGAGTGTGATTCGACTGAACCCCACCGATGGAGACCAACGTGTCGCAACCTTGCGCCAGCGCCTCGGCAACCAGATACTCGAGCTTCCTGGTCTTGTTCCCGCCGTAAGCCAGGCCGCTGTTGCAGTCCTCTCGCTTAGCCCAAACCTCAGCTCCGCCGAGAAACTTGGTCAAACGCTCCAGGGGATGTAGGGGAGAGGGGCCAAAGAGCAGCGGATGTCGCGCGAATTTTTCGAGCCTCACGATCCCTCCATTGGCCCCTGCCGGCCTGACCCCTGACCGATAAATTGGTGCGTCACGTGGTCAGATTGTGGCCCAACTCGATGCGACCTCAGGCATCGGGCAGCGCCGCGTGGCATACGGCCGAACGGATGAACGACCAGTGCCCGCGCGCGTCCTCTGGGAAGGTGGGCAAGTGGAGCAGGTCATGACACGTGGCGGCACGCGGCGACCAGGTATAGCCGACCTTCTCACATCGTTCGCGAATTGTTCACATCACGCTCACAACTGGCCTGGAGGATGAACTCATTAACCGGTTCACCAACCAGGAGGTAGAGGCGAATGCGACTGAGTCGAGTTCTTCAGAGATTGGTGCGCTACTTCAATCCAGTGGCCCGTTTTCTGCTTGCAACGCCGCTGCACTCATTAATGAGCAGTCGCCTGATGCTGCTTAGGTTCAGCGGGCGAAAGACAGGGCGCTCGTACACCACGCCGGTGAGCTACGTCCGCGTAGGCGATTCGCTGCTGGTTCCGGGAGGCGGTGCGTGGTGGAGGAACCTCGAGGGCACTTCGCAAACCCAGGTATGCCTACGCGGAGTTTGGAGTGCGGTGACTCCGGATGTAATCACTGAGCCAATCGCTGTGGCGGAACTCATGCAACGAATGCTGGCCGTGAATCCGGCACTCGCCTTGTTCACCGGTATCAAGCCTGGCCTGGACGGTCGGCCAGACGCGGCGGCGCTGGCGCGCGAGCGGCTGCGCGGGTTCGTCGTGGTCCGGCTCCGCCTCGACGGTGGTGCTTACAAAACTCGAATCGTGGCCGCATGAGGGCCGTGGTTGGCGGAGCAGCTCGAAAAGCATCACGAGTTCGACCGGCATCAGTCGCGCACTCTAAAGTCCGGTCGGTGGGCCCTCAGGAGTTCGAGCACGCCGCCCGGCATGTGGGCGCGGGGAGACCAAATGGTGTCCCGTCCGCCCGACCATTTCGACCCTACCAGTCGTCGGCCGTAACGTAGCTACGACTCCAAAGCGCAACCTGCAGCAATAGAGATTTCGACCAAGCGGCCCGGATTTCTGCAGCATCCGCGCTGGAGACGCCGTCGAGGAACTTGTCGGGAATCTCCGACAGCACGTGGATCGACGCCACCAGATGTCTGAATGGGACGACCGGCACCGAATCCACCTCGTCCGTTCGGTTCTTCTTGGCACGGCTGTGCCGGAGACCGATTTCGTGCTGGTAGTCCAGCCACTTTTGATCGTAGGTGCGCGTGAAGCCGTCCAGCATCCCGCGACCGAAGCGCGCTCCCGCAGTGCCGCTGTAACGCTCGACGTCTGGACCGGAGAAAGTGGCATGCACCCAGGGACCCAACTGCTCAAGCCAATGGCCCAACAGCTCCTCGAGTCGAGGCCCGATCATTTCACCTGCTCTCAGCAGCAACTGCTGATCCCGGTCGCTGAATCCGAGGACGCGCTTCAGATCTTCGAAATCGTCCCAGGACACCGGTGACTTGGTTACGGCACCGTAGTCGTAGCCCTGGGGTTCGTCGGTGCTCATCGGACGCCTCCATACAGATCGGGCGGTCAGTTCACGTATTGTCCCGGGTCACAGAGTTCTCTGGGAACTCGCGACGCGGAAGCACATCAAGCTCGCTGTAGTCACGCGGTCCGAACTCAGTCATCCGCTCCGCAAGGTCTAGCTTCAAGGGGCATCCATACGCCACGATCAAGAGGAAGAGCACCTGCGTGATCGTCGTGGTCCACCTCCACTACCAAGCGATCACGCCAAACGTGTCGCTCCAAATAAACCTCTAAGCCCGCTCACAGCCCGCCCGCAAATGCGGGCGGGATCGTGGCGCCATGAGCTCCAGCATTGTTGGCGCCGATACCGGGGAAGTTCGGGCCAAAGTCCTCGTCCCGCTGCCTCGCCGGCGCGAGGCGATCGCGGCCGACGGACCGCGCCCCATGGTCGACATCGTCATTCCTGTGCACAACGAGGAGCGCGGCTTGCGCGCGAGCGTGCTCCGCCTGCACGCGTATCTGACACAACAGTTTCCCTTCTCCGCCCGCATCACCATCGCGGACAACGCGAGCACCGACTCGACGCCGGCGGTCGCCGCCGAGCTCGCCGAGGAACTGCCCGACGTCCGCGTGCTGCGGCTCAACGAAAAAGGTCGCGGCCGAGCGCTTGCGGCGGCGTGGCTTACCAGCGACGCGCGCGTGGTCAGCTATATGGACGTCGATCTCTCCACCGACCTGTCGGCACTGCTTCCGCTGGTCGCGCCTGTGATCTCCGGCCACAGCCAGGTCTCAATAGGAAGCCGGCTCGTCACCGGCTCGCGCGTGACGCGCGGACCGAAGCGCGAGGTGATCTCGCGCGTGTACAACATTCTCCTCCGGCTCGTGCTGCGGGTCCGCTTCAAGGATGCGCAGTGCGGGTTCAAGGCGCTGCGCGCCGATGTGGCGCGGAGCCTGCTGCCCGACGTCGTGAACCGCAACTGGTTCTTCGACACCGAGCTGCTGGTCCGCGCCGAGCGTGCCGGCCTGCGCATCCACGAGCTGCCCGTCGACTGGCTGGATGACCCGGACTCGCGCGTCGACATCGTTGCGACCGCGATCGAGGACCTGCGCGGCGTGTGGCGACTTGCGACCGGACGCCCGGCAGACGCGCCGCTGTGGCTCAGCACCCAGTTGGTTCGATTCGCGGCCGTCGGCGCGGCGAGCACCCTCGCGTACGCGGTTCTGTTCTGGGCGCTGCGTGAGGTGCTTCCCGCGGCCGCGAGCAACGTCATCGCGCTCGCGGCCACCGCGGTGGCCAACACCGCCGCCAACCGCCGGCTCACGTTCGGCATCCGCGGCCGCGAGCGGCTGCTCGGAGATCACGCCGGCGGCCTGCTCGCGTTCGCTGCTGCTTTGGTGTTCACCAACGGCGCGATCGTCGCCATGGGCCTGTTCGCGCCGGGCGCGTCGCGCGTCGCCGAGATCGCGGTACTGACCGCAGCCAACGCGATCGCCACGGGCGTCCGCTTCCTCGTTCTGCGCACCGTGCTGTTCCACATGAGGGCGGCATGAGCACGATCACCTATCCGTCGGCTTCCGAACGCGCCTTTTCGCCGCGAGCCCGTCTTGCTGAGATCGGCTGGGCGCGCCCGTCCTTCATCGGCCTGCTCGCCATCACTCTGCTGCTCTACGTCTGGGGCCTGGACCGCAACGGCTGGGCCAACGCGTACTACTCGGCGGCGGTCCAGGCCGGCTCGCAGAGCTGGAAGGCGTTTCTGTTCGGGTCGCTCGACGCGTCCAACTTCATCACCGTCGACAAGTCGCCTGGCTTCCTGTGGGTGATGGAAATCTCGGCGCGGATCTTCGGCGTAAACACGTGGAGCATCCAGGTTCCCCAGGCACTCGAGGGCGTCGCGACCGTCGGCCTCACGTACATGATGGTGCGCAGGTGGTTCGGACCCGCAGCCGCGCTGATCGCGGGCGCGACCGTTGCCCTCACCCCCGTCGCGGCGCTGATGTTCCGCTACAACAACCCGGACGCGCTGCTCGTGCTGCTCGTCACCGGCGGCGCCTACGGCACGCTTCGCGCCGTCGAGAGCGGGCGCACGCGCTGGCTTGTGCTCGCCGCCTTTCTCATCGGTACCGGCTTCCTGGCGAAGATGCTCCAGGCCTTCCTCATCGTTCCTGTGGTGACCGCGGTGTACCTCTTCTTCGGCCGTCCGAGGCTCGGCCGCCGGATTGTGCAGCTGCTCGCCGCGGCCGTGACCCTCGTGATCTCGTCCGGATGGTGGGTCGCGCTCGTCGAGCTGTGGCCCGCGGGCTCACGCCCGTACATCGGCGGCTCGCAGACCAACAGCGTCCTCGAGCTGATCCTCGGCTACAACGGCCTCGGTCATATCACCGGCAACGAGAACGGCAGTGTCGTCGCCGCCGCGGCGGGCGCTGTCTCGAGATGGGGCGCGACTGGCTGGAACCGGCTGTTCAACACCGATTTCGGTGGGCAAGTGTCGTGGCTGATCCCAGCGGCGCTGATCCTGTTCGCCGCGGCGATCGTGTACACCATCGCGGCGCCGCGGACTGACATCCGCCGAGCCGCGATCATCCTGTTCGGCGGCTGGCTTCTCATCACCGGCGCAGTGTTCAGCTTGGCCCAGGGGATTATCCACCCCTACTACACCATCGCCCTGGCGCCGCCGATCGGCGCGCTGGCAGGCGCCGGCGGGTGGATGCTGTGGCAGCGCCGGACGCACGTGATGTCGCGCACGGTGATGGCGCTCGCCCTCCTCGCCACCGTGCTGTGGGCAAACGTTCTGCTCGACCGCAGCCCAACCTGGCACCCGGAGCTGCGAGCGGCCCTCGTGGTATTCGGCTTGCCGGCCGCACTCCTGATCGTGGTCGCGCCCCTGTTCTGGAGGCATGGTCTCGCGGTCCTGGTTCCGATCGCGGTGGTCGTCGCGCTCGCGGCGCCGGCTGCCTACTCGTTCGAGACCATCACCACCGCGCACGATGGGGCTCTTCCACTGGCCGGGCCGACGGTCCCGGGGGCCAACGCCTTCGGGGCTGGCGGCCCGGGTGGAGCCGGAGGTCCGGGCGGCCGTACCGCCTTCGTGCCTCGAGCTGGTGTCCCTGGCGCATCGCCGGCCTTCGGCGGCACTATCGCTAATGGTGGCCCCCGCGGCGGAGGCGGGGGGTTCCTCACTGCAAGCGAGGTCGGTTCCCAGCTGAAGGCTTTGCTGCAGGCGGGCGCGCCGGGCTATGAATGGGTTGCGGCCACAATCGACGCCAACTCGGCGGCCGGATATCAGCTCGCCACCGATGACCCGGTGATGGCCATCGGCGGCTTCAACGGCACCGACCCAGCCCCGACCCTTGCCCAGTTCCAAGCCGTGGTCGCCCAGGGCAAGGTCCACTACTTCATAGGGAGCGGCCGGGGCATGACCTCGGGCTCGACCTCGAACGCGATCAGCTCCTGGGTCAGCCAGCACTTCAGCTCGACCACGGTCGACGGCGTAACCGTGTACGACCTGACTTCGCCCTTGAGCTAGGAGGTCTCACGATACGGCGCGTTGCCGGCAAGGACCCACTTTGTCCTTGTTCGTCGGATCTGAGTGCTAGGGTCGCGGCGTCGTCGTCGTCGTTCAGCCAGTTGGCGCAATGGAGCACCCAACAGCGTGACCATCCTGAAAACCAAGCGACTTGCGCTTCGCGAGTTTCGTCGCGATGACCTCGAATTTCTCGTGCCCGTGCTTGGCGACCCTTACTCGATGCGTTTCTACCCTCATCCGCTCTCGCCGGCGGAGTGCGAGACCTGGATCGAACGCCAGCTCCATCGGTACGAATCAGAGGGCTTTGGGCTTTGGGCCATCGACATGCAGGACACAGGAGCGTTCGTTGGTGACTGCGGCCCTACCGTGCAGATGGTCGATGGGATCAGAGAGATTGAACTCGGATGGCACGTCCATCCCGCCTATCAGAATCGCGGCATCGCTACGGAGGCTGCTTTGGCTTGCCGCGATTACGCCTTCAGCGAGCTGGGACTCAAACGCCTTATCGCGCTAGTGAGGCCAGAGAACGTCCCGTCGTGTCGGGTGGCCGAGAAGATAGACATGCACATAGAGAAGGAGACGCATCATGGCTCCGAGGGATGGGTGCACCGGGTTTACGTGACGGCTCGCTCATGAGTGTCAACGAAGGATCCGTTGTAATTCGTCCGCGTCCGAGGCGTCCTCTTCGAGCTTGGTGCGGTCCTTCTCTCTGGCGGCGGCGGAATCGTCGAGTTGCTTCGTCCGGCCTGCAAGATCCGTCAACTGATCAGAGAGTGCCATTAGTTGCCTCCCAAGCGGTATCCGTCGCGTCTGCAGCCGGACATCGATTGGTGTTGCGCGGGCGCTCTAACATGCTTGCGGCTACTGTCTCCCGTCGACTGGCAAGGAGGACCACATGAGCTACGCCAGGCAGCTGTTGGACACCTACCCGCGCAACTTCAACATCGACGCCAATGTCCTGTCCGCCGCCATCGATGCGCTCAACGACTGCGCCCAGGCCTGCACCGCCGACACCACCGCCGACTTGAGCGAACGCAACCTCGACGAGCTTGTCAAGTGCATCCGGCTGTGTCTGGACTGCACCGACATCTGCGCCGCGACCGTGGCGGTGGTCAGCCGCCAGGCTGAGTACGACGCCAACGTCATGAAGCCGTTGCTGCAATCCTGTGTCGCGATCTGCAAGAGCTGCGGTGACGAGTGCGAGCACCATGCTCACATGCACGTGCACTGCCGGGTGTGCGCGGAAGCCTGCCGCCGCTGCGAGCGCGCCTGTCGGGAGCTCCTGGCTGCCCTGAACTAGAGAGATCGTCTGATGTGGAGCGCCAGACCACCAGGTCGTGCGCCGGGCAGCTAGGTCTGCGATGAGGCGTGGACGGATCTTGGGCGTGTTTTAGCTGCGCCGACCCGAGGTCGCGTCGCGCATGACATCTTCGGGGTCGGCCGTGGACGTCACATACTCCGGACGCCCGAGAGGCCTATAGGTCTGGATGGTGATGCCCCGGGAAGTGGTCCGCGAGTTGACCAGTTCGAGCGCGACGTCCGGCCCGGAATCGGGAAACAGTCGTGTGCCCTGGCCGATGACGACGGGATAGGTGAGCAGGTCGAGCTGGTCGATCAGGTCGTTGGCGAGCAGCCATCGGACGAGGGCACCGCTGCCGGGCACCAGCAGTGTGCCGTCTTGATGCGCCTTCAGATCCGCGACGGCCCTGGCGACGTCGCCGTGCAGGACGGTGGTGCCCGCCCACTGCGGATCGGCGAGGCTGGTCGATGCCACGTACTTGGGCCGGCTGTTCAGCGCGGCGGCGATCGGGCTCGAGCTCGGATCGGCCATCGCTCCCCAGGAGCCGGCGAAGATCTCGTACGTGCGCCGGCCAAAGAGGAACGCGGCCGCGCCGCCGTAGACCTGGTTGAGATAGTCCCCGGTTTCGGTGTCGAGAAGTGGTATGGCCCATCCGCCGCGCTCGAAGCCGCCGCTGCGATCCTCGTCAGGTCCGCCCAACCCCTGCATCACGCCGTCCACCGAGACGTTGGTCGTGGTCGTCAACCTCATGTCGTGGTCACCTCCCCATGTGCATGCCTGGTGCGCTCATGACCGGATCAAGTCCGTGGTCGAATCGCCGCCTCGATCTCGTCCAGGTGCTCGCCCCGGTGGTTGGCTCGCACCGGGTTGAGCGGGCTGGTCTCGTGCAGGCCCGCGAGCATCTCATCCGGCAGCGACGCCACAAGCTCGTCGGTCTCCTCCGCGATGCTCACCGCCAGCTCGGCCAGAGCACGTGGCGGAATCGCGTGGATCAGAGGACGCGAGGAGTCGTTGATCCAGTCCACGTCCTCGGGCTCGTTTTCGGACGCCGTGAACGGCTCGCCGCGCTCCAGCTTGCCGGCGAGGTGGAGCGCGCGGCCGTCCCAGAACGCGATGTGCCCGAGCACGCCGGCCACGCTCCAGTACTCGTTGACCATGCCGCCAAGCTGCCGGTCGCTCAAACGCGACACCACCGCCCGCATCCGCGCGAGCTCGCGTGCGTTCGCCGCCACGAAGGAGCGATCCACGACGACCAGACTAAGCGCTACGCGTGAAGGATCCGTCGGTTCACGTCCTTGACCGCATTGTCCGCGTCGTCGAACGCCATGTCGTAGCCGACGAACTCGGACTGGAAGCGGCGGTTCAGCCACCTTGCGACGAAGTAGTCGGCGCCGGCGACCTGCACGCTCCCCACGGCTGAATCCGCGCCGAGCCCGGTGGCCTGTCCAAATGTCGTCGTCCCTCCGGCGAGCTCGATAAACCGAATGTCGCGCGGTCCGAGTCCCATGAGCGTCGAGTCGCGCTGGTAGTTGAGAGCAGCGCCGTTGGTGTCCCGAAACTGCACGACGAGCCCGACCACCAACCCGCCTTGCGGCGCACCCGTGGTCGAGCCGGACGCGGCGGCGCAGTCCGCGGCGGTGCGTCCGTAAACCGCGAAGGACGCAGCGATGGCGCCCTGCCGCTTCCACTGCTCCCATTCCGCGGCGTTCACGTCGTACGCCGGAGACTTCCGGATTTTCTCGTCATTCAAGACCGCGGTCACCTCGCCGCTTGTGTCGCAGCGGTGCATGCCGGGAAGGTCGCCGGGCTGAAGGATGACGCTCTGCGGCGTCGCCGGTTTCGGAGCGGCGCGGCTGTAAGGTGTCTCGCACGCCACCAGGAGCATCGCGACGGCCAGCAACATAACCGCGCGAGTCATGGTCGGGAGGCGCACGCTTCCATAGCTAGATAACGCTACAGATCGTGGTCCACGCGCCCGGCCGCAAACCTTCCACTTGACAACCCGCCGGATGGCCATATAATCCCGGTCTTGTAAGCGCTTACCGGTAAGCGCTTACCGCAGTTGCTTTGCGGGCGTCGTCGCCGTCGGACATGCACAGAGGCAAGAGGATTGCCGGAACCGAAAAGGCCCAAAGGTCCGCTCACGATCTACGACGTAGCCAGTCGCGCCGGCGTGTCGATCGCGTCGGTGTCACGCGTGCTGAACGGCCAGGGCAGCCCGCGCGCCGCGACCCGGGACCGCGTCCTCCAGGCCGTGCGCGAGCTCGGATTCGTGCCCGACGGCGCGGCGCGCGCGCTGTCCAACGGCCTGAAGGAGGTCGTCGGCGTGGTCTTCCGGCGAGGCGATGAGACGCCCTTCCCCGACGAGGACGAGAGCTTCCTCTTCATCGACGTCATCTATCGCGGCATCGACCTGGCCGCCAGGCGCCAGGGCTTCGACGTCCTCATGGGGTCTGTCGGCTTCAACGACGGCAACGTCGAGGCACGCGTGGCCGCTGTGGGCGGCAAGGCCGACGGCCTGATCCTCCACGACCGCATGATCCCGGCGACCAGCATCACCCGACTGGCATCGCTGGTTCCGGTCGTGACGCTGGCCGGAACGCCGGTGCCCGGCGCGATGAACGTGCGCTGCGACAACGACGAGGGCATGCGCCAGCTCGTACGCCACCTCGTGCTCGACCACGGCTACAACGAGCTCGGCTACCTGTCCGGGCGCATCGACAGCCCTGACAACCACGCGCGCGCGAAAGCGATCGAGGCCGAGGCAAAAGCACACGGGGCGCAGGTCGCGATCGGCCATGACTGGCAGGGCGACTACAGCGCAGCCGGCGGCGCCAGGGTGATCAGCGGCCTCCTCGAGTCTGGCCGAAAGCTGCCGCGCGCGATCGTGTGCGCCAACGACCAGACCGCCCTGGGCGCCATGCACGCGCTGGGGCGCCGCGGCTTGCGCGTGCCGCAAGACGTCGCGGTCACAGGGTTCGATGACGTTCCCGTGGCGCGCCACCTCCACCCGCCGCTGACGACCGTTCGTCAGCCGATGCAGGAGCTCGGCGCGATGGCGTTCGCGGTCCTCTACTCGAAGATCAGCACCGGCAGGGGAGATTCCGACGTCGTGCTGCCGGTGCAGCTGATCGTGCGCGAGAGCTGCGGGTGCGCCGCAGCAGAGAACGGCCGCTAGATGGGCCCCCTGGCTCGCCGGCTCGTCGTCTACCTGCTTGCGGCCTGGGTCGCGATCACTGTCAGCTTCCTGCTCCCGCGCGTGGTCCCCGGCAACCCGGTGGCCGGCGCTGTCGCGAGGGCATCCCAATCGGGCAACTGCAACGAGCAGTGCGTACTCGCGATCGAGCTGCAGCTCGGCTACAACGTCCACACGAGCCTGTGGGACCAGTACACGCAGTACCTCGGAAACCTGGCCCATGGCGACCTCGGTCACTCGTGGTCGGAAAACGCGCCGGTCGCCAGCCTCATCGTCTCGTACCTTCCCTGGACCCTTGTCCTCCTCGGCATCGCGACCACGCTCGCGTTTCTTGGTGGCAGCGTGATCGGAACCCTGATCGCCTGGCGCCGCGGCTCGTGGACCGATTGGCTCCTCCCGTTCGCGACGTTCTTCCAGGCGCTGCCTTACTTCTTTCTCGGCATCGTCCTGGTGCTGATCCTCGGCCAGACCGGAACCATGCTCAAGTGGTTCCCGAGCCTGTTCGGCTACGACATCTACACCAGCACGCCAGGATTCAACCTCCCGTACATCCAGGGCGTCATCAGTCACGGCATCCTTCCGGTGGCGACCGTCGTCCTTGCATCGCTGGGCGGGTTCATCCTCTCGATCCGCAACCAGGTGATTACCACGATGGACGAGGACTTCGTCCTGGTGGCCCAGGCGAAGGGTCTGCCTGCCCGAACCGTGATCTGGTACGCCGTGCGCAACGCGCTCCTCCCGGTCGTCGCCAACTTCACGATCGCCATCAGCCTCATCGTCGGCGGGCAGATCCTGGTCGAGATCGTCTTCAGCTACCCGGGCATCGGCTTCCATCTGTACGACGCGTTGGGCAAGATCGACTACCCGCTGGTGCAGGGGGTATTCGTTGTGATCACCCTGGTCGTGCTGGCCGCGAACCTTATCGCGGACGCGGTCTATGTGGCGATCGACCCACGGGTGAGGCACGCCGCATGACCATCGACACCACGACACTCATTCAGGCACCCGCCACGTTCCAAAGAGCGCGGGTCCTCCGCCTTCCACGCTCGCCCAAAGTCATCGCCGGGCTGGTGATACTCGGCGTGTTCAGTGTGGTCGCTGTCATCGGGCGGTGGATCACCCCGTACTCACCCAACGCGACCGACACGCAGAACTGGGTCCAGCACATCCTCGTTCCGGGCACTGGGCCAGATACCGGGTTCCCCGCCAACTACTACCCGCTTCCGCTGCCACCCTCGGCCGCGCACTGGCTCGGCACAACGGTTTTCGCGCAGGACGCATGGTCGCAGCTGCTCGCATCGACCCAGGCCACCATGTTCGTTGGCCTCCTGGCCGCCACGATCGCGACCGTGCTTTCGATCGCCTTGGGCGTCACCGCCGGCTACATCGGCGGACCGACCGATGAGGGCTTGTCGCTCATCGCCAACGTCTCGCTCGCTATTCCCGGCCTGCCCCTGCTGATCGTGCTTGCTGATTACGTCCCTTCGGCGGGATCCAGCCTCGTGCTCGTTGCGTCGATCATCGCAGTGACCACCTGGGCTTACAGCGCCCGGACGCTGCGAGCGCAAACCCTATCCCTCCGCAATCGAGACTTCGTTGAAGCGTCCAGGGTCGCGGGCGAAAGTCGCCTCCGCATCATCGTGGCCGAGATCCTTCCCAACCTCATTCCCATCGTTGCCGCCTCGTTTCTGTTCACGACCCTGTCGGCGATCTACGCCTACGTCGCCATCTCCTTCCTCGGCCTCGCGGGATCGCCCACCGGCTCGCCGCCCGGACTGTGGAACTGGGGCGAGATGCTGCGTGAGGGTTTCGCCAACAATGCAGTGCGCGGCGGCTGGTGGTGGTGGTGGGCGCCCCCGGGCATATGCGTGGCGCTTCTCGGCACCGGGCTTGCCCTCGTGAACTTCGGGATCGACGAGTTCATCAACCCGAAGCTGCGGACGTCGGGTCTCACCGCGCGAGCGGCGAGGAAAGCGGGTGTTCACGTCAGCACGACGCTGGGCCTGACACCCGTGATGCGCAGGGCAGAGCTGGCCGCTGCCACGATGCAAAGCGCCGCCGATGCGGTGCTGGAGATCCGCGGCCTTTCCGTCGATTACGGGTACGGCGACGAGGCGGTCCATGCGGTCAGGGACTGCGATCTGGTCTTGCGCCGGGGCCGCGTGCTCGGCCTCGCCGGAGAGAGCGGCAGCGGAAAGACCACCCTGGCGATGGCGGCGATCCGGCTGCTTCGCCCACCTGCCGTGATCACCGGCGGCCAGGTGCTGTTCCACTCGAAACCCTTCAGCGGCGACGGGCCGAAGGGCACGATCGACATCCTGGCCGCCGGCCCGCAGCAGTTGCGCAGCCTCCGGTGGTCGGAGATCGCCGTGGTGCTGCAGAGCTCGCTGAGCGCGCTGAACCCGGTCATCACGATCGGGGCCCAGTTCGAGGACATGCTCCGCGCGCACCGTCCGCAGATGTCGCGCGACGAGCGCTGGGCACGGTCGGCGGTGCTGCTCGACATGGTCGGCATGAACTCTGACCGCCTGCGCAGCTATCCACATGAGCTGTCAGGGGGCATGCGGCAGAGGGCGATGATCGCCATGGCGCTCGCCCTGGAGCCGCAGGTCATGATCCTCGACGAGCCGACCACCGCGCTCGACGTGGTCACCCAGCGCGAGATCCTCCAGGAGCTGATGGGACTGCGTGACCGGCTTGGATTCGCCGCCCTCTTCATCACGCATGACCTGTCGCTGCTCGTCGAGCTGGCCGATGACATCGCGGTGATGTACGCCGGTCGATTGATGGAGCGGGCCCCAGCCACCGCACTTTTTCACGCGCCGCGCCTGCCGTACACGCATGGGCTTCTGCACTGCTTCCCGCCCATGCACGGCAAGCGCCTCCCGATGGAGGGGATCCCGGGGTCACCTCCCGACCTCAGGGATCTCCCCTCGGGATGCGCTTTTCACCCGCGATGCGGGTGGGCGATGGAGCGCTGCAAGCACGAGGTGCCGCAGCTCGCACAGCTCGGAGGGTCCAACCGAGAAGTCGCGTGCTGGTTGCATCGGGACCAGGCGTCCGTTCCGGTCGAGCTGTCCCTGCCCGAGCCGTCGCGGAGCCTGCAAGAGGCCGTCAGCGAGGTGCCCGAGCAGTGAACGGGACGATTGGCACGCCAGTGCTGGAAGGGCGTGACCTGGTGAAGCACTTTTCTGTCAAACAAGGTCGCGGGCTCTTCGCGCGCCGGTCGGCGGTGCACGCCGTCGACAACGTGTCGGTGCGGCTCGACGGCGGCAAGGTGACTGCGCTGGTGGGCGAGAGCGGGGCCGGCAAGACAACCGTCGGACGGCTCCTCGCCAAGATCATCAAACCCGACGCGGGCAGCATCCTTGTCGACGGCCGCCCGGCGCCGGCGGCCCGCCCGCGCTCCTATGCCTCGACCGTCCAGATGGTCTTTCAGGATCCGTTCGCTTCGCTGAACCCGGTGCACCGGATCCGGCATCAGCTCGCCCGCCCGCTCCAGATCCATCATCTCGCCGGCGACGACGTCAACTCTGCCGTGGCCGGCCTTCTCGCCCGCGTGGCTTTGAAGCCGCCGGCGCAGTTCGCGGCCAAGTTTCCGCACGAGCTGTCGGGTGGGCAGCGGCAGCGGGTCGCGATCGCTCGCGCGCTCGCCGTCAGGCCGCGCGTCCTGATCGCGGATGAGCCGGTCTCGATGCTCGACGTGTCGATCCGCCTCGGCGTGCTCAATTTGCTTGCCGACCTTCGCGACGAGGAGCGCCTCGCGATCCTATATGTCACGCACGACATCGCGTCTGCCCGCTACCTGGCCGACACGATCTCGGTCATGTATGCGGGGCAGCTGGTCGAGTCGGCGCCGAGCGTGGAGCTGACCGATCGGCCGGCGCACCCCTACACGCAACTCCTGCTCTCCGCTGCGCCCGATCCGGATCGGGCGCAGCAACCCGTGCTCCCGGGACACGGAGCGCCACCCAGCCTGCTCGCGCCGCCGAGCGGCTGCCGGTTTCATCCGCGCTGTCCCTACGCGATGGATGTCTGCAAGCGCAAGGCGCCGCCGAGCGTCACGGTCGGCGCCGGCCACGTCGCGGCGTGCTGGCTGCATGTCGACCCCGCCGGGCGGCAGGCAAGCGAAAACGGAGTCCCGGCGGCGGAACTCGAGAAAGAGACACAAAAGAGGTGAGGAAGGTTGAGCTGGCGTCTGGCGTCTCGGTACCCCGCGGCGGCGTCCCCATCAACAGCGCATTGCGCCATGCAGTGCATCACGGAGGTGATTGATCCATGAACTGGCGACCTGTGGTAGGCCTGCTCGGCGTGGCGGCTCTTTTGTCCACCGCATGCCAGCTGGGAAACAACGCATCGACGGTGACGGGCGGGAAAGCGCTCATCGCCGAACCCACGACCGGGGTCACTTTCTCGCAAGACTTCAACCCGTATGACTCCAACTCGGTCTCGTCCAGCATGGGCACGCGGAGCATCGTGAACGAGCCGCTGATCGAGTTCGATGAGCTAGACCCGACTGCCGCCGGCACCCACCCGTGGCTGGCCACAGCCTTCCAGTTTGCGAACGGCGGCAAGGACATCCAGCTCACGATCCGCCAGAACGTGAAGTTCAACGACGGCTCGTCGTTCGGGCCGGCCGACGTGGCGGCGACGTACAAGGTGGTGGCGAATCCCAAAGCCAACGTTTTTGGCGTTCCCGACCAGGCTTCTGACCCGACGATCTCGGGCAACACCGTCACGCTTCATTTCACGACGCCGCAATACACCTCGCTGTTTACGATCCTCGGCAAGACCTACGTCCTCAAAGAGTCGGTGGCCAAGCAGGTCGCGGCCAACCCGACCCTGACGATCGCCAACCCCGTCGGCACGGGGCCGTTCATGCTCTCGAGCTACTCGAGCTCCCTCATCAAGTGGAAGCCGAATCCCAACTACTGGGGCGGCACTCCGCCGGAGTCCGAGATCGACACGCCGGCCATCGCGACCAACGCAGCCGCGAGCGACGCCCTCATCAGCGGCCAGCTCGACTGGGCCGGCAACGACATCCCGAACGTCTACGAGAACTACGTCAACCTCAACCCCCAGACCAACCACGCCTGGTTTGCGTCAGGTTCCACCGTCACCCTCTATTTCAACCTGAATCCCGGCAACGGCGGCGCGACCGGCATCGGAGACGTGGCGGTTCGCAAAGCCGTCAGCTACGGCATCGACCGCAACGCACTTGCGCTGCTGGGTGAGTCGGGCTACGAGCGAGCAGCGAGCTCTTCGAGCGCACTCATCCTGCCCAACCAGAAGGCCTTTCTCCCGTCTGACGGCAGCCTGGTCGGTGATTTGTCGACCAGCGGCAACGTGCCGGATGCAGCCGCCGCCAAGGCGCAAAAGCTGCCGGCTGGAATGGACGTCTACGAGATCCTGAAGAGCGCCGGCTGGGCTCCACCGGCCACCTCGCACTACGACACCGCCGCCGGGACCTTCAAGTCAGGCGGAAATTGCGACGGTTCCAACACGGCGAACTGCTGGACCAAAGGCGGTCAGATCATCAAGTTCTCCGTCTACGATCCGGTTCCTTTCTCCGACTACTGGGAGAATGCCGCACTCATCTCGCAAGAGCTCCAGCCGCTGGGCATGGACGTGACCACCAAGCCGGCGCAGGGCTACTCGGACTGGAACACAACCCTCACCTCGAACCCAGCCGGGTGGCAGACGATGATCCACTGGGGCAACGGCGGCAGCATCCCGTACATCCAGTACTACGACTGGTTCCAGGGCACAGCCGCCAAGCAGGTGGGCTATTCCAACGCCGACGCCGCGGCAGCCCTCACTGCCTACGCGAGCACAGATCCCAACGACACCGCCACGCTCTACCCAATCGTCCAGAAGCTCGAGAAGATCATGTCGACCGACGTTCCCTACGCTCCGCTCCTCTATGGCGCGGACTGGAACGTATTCAGCAGTGCGAAATACACGGGCTGGCCGAACCAGTCCCACCCATACATGAACCCTTCGCCGAGCGACCCGCAAATGGCGTACATCGTCATGCAGCTCAAGCCGATTTCCTAACGCTGCGGTTGTCGGATCACATCGAGTCCGGCCGGCCTCGCGCCGGCCGGACCCTCCACCTGCAATTCCGAGGAGCTCATCGATGAGTAGTGCCGTGGTCGGCGTCACCGGCGATGAATCGGGCCTGGTGGCGCGCCTAAGCCTCGAAGAAAAGGTTCGGCTGCTCACGGGCGCCAACTCGTGGGTGCTGCACGGCGAGCCCGCGATCGGCTTGCGGCCGATCGTGATGTCGGACGGACCCGCCGGAGTGCGCGGCATCCGCTTCGACGCGACCAACCCGTCGACCTCGCTCCCGTGCCCGGTGGCGTTGGGCGCGACGTGGGATCCGGAGCTCATCGAGGAGCTGTCGACCGCTCTGGGCCGCGAGGCGCGCGCGAAGGGGGTCGACGTTGTGCTCGGGCCTACGATCAACATCGTCCGCACGCCTTTGAGCGGCCGAGGATTCGAGTGCTTCTCCGAAGATCCGCTGCTGACATCGCGGATCGCTGTCGCCTACGTGCGCGGGCTGCAGAAGGCCGGCGTCGGCGCGACGGCCAAGCATTACGTCGCGAACGATTCCGAGACGGAACGGCGCACGTACGACGCGCGCATCAGCGAGGGCGTGCTGCGCGAGCTATACCTCGCTCCGTTCGAGGCTTGCGTCGCGGAGGCCGGCGTCTTTCTGATCATGGCGGCCTACAACTCGGTCAACGGCGCGACCATGACGGCCAACGCTCCGCTTGTGCGCGGCGTCCTCAAGGGCGAGTGGGAGTTTACGGGCGCCGTGGTCTCCGACTGGTCGGCGACGACGTCGACGATTGCCAGCGCGGTCGGCGGTCTCGACCTTGTGATGCCGGGCCCGGAGGGGCCGTGGGGCGAGAAGCTCGTCGAGGCGGTGCGCGGAGGCACGGTGGCTGAGAGCGATATCAACGACAAGGTGGCGCGGCTCCTCACCCTTGGCCGGCGCCTCGGGGCGTTGAATGGATTCGTCGACGGCACCGAGCAGGCGTCGCCGGTCTCGCTTGTGGCGCCGCAAGCGGCTTTGATCGATCCGGCGCTGGTGCGCGAGGTCGCGGCGCGCTCGTTCGTGCTGCTCAAAAACGACCGCAGAGTCCTCCCGATCGCCCCTGGCAGTGCGCGGCGAGTCGCGTTGATCGGACCCAATGCCGTTGCGCCGCTGATCCAGGGCGGTGGAAGCATCCAGGTCCTGCCGGTCGCGCGTCCCGGCATCACCGAGGCCCTGGCCGACGCGATCGACGCCGAGGTCACCGTGAACCAGGGCGCGCTCACGAGCGCCACGGTCGCGATTCCACCGGCCGGTACGCTCCACGACCCCGTCAGCGGCAAGCCGGGCGTACGGCTGGAGCTGCGTGATGCGGACGGCACCGTGCTCTACGACGACCACCACGCGACGAGTGTGCTCACCTGGTGGGACGGCCTACCCGGCGATCCGCACCTATATGCCTCCGAGATCGTCATGCGCACCCGCTACCGCGCGCAGGTCGACGGCCGCCACGTGATCGGCGCGGCGGGTGTCGGCGAGATCCGCATCGCGGTAGGGGACACAGTCGTGGCCGAGGCCAGGAGCCTGCAGCCGCGCGACGTCGTCGAGGCGCTCTCGCAACCACCCGAGCTGCGGGTGCCGGTGGAGATGCGCGCGGGCCGCGACCTGGACGTCCGAGTCGAGTTCCGGCCCGAAGCTCGTTTCGTGACGATGCGCCTCGGCATCGCGCCGCAATCCGACGATGCGGCGTTGATCCAGGAAGCGGTCGCCGCAGCGACGGCGGCGGATGTGGCGGTTGTCATCATCGGCTCCGCGGAGGGCAGCGAGAGCGAGGGCTTCGACCGGCCAGGCATGAGTCTTGTGGGTAGCCAGGACGAGCTGGTCCGCAGGGTCGCGGCCGCCAACCCGAGCACAGTCGTCGTGCTGAACACGGGGATGCCGGTGGTCATGCCCTGGATCGACGACGTGGCAGCTGTCGTCCAGGCGTGGCTGCCCGGCCAGGCGTTCGGCGAAGCGCTGGCTGACGTCCTGAGCGGCGCCGCCGAGCCGGGCGGGCGGCTCCCGATCTCGATCCCACGGACCGAGGCCGACGCACCGGTGTATCGAGCCCAGCCCGACAATGGCACGCTCGCGTACTCCGAAGGACTCCTGGTCGGCTATCGGGGCTACGACCGTAAGGGGACCGATCCTCTCTTCGCTTTTGGGCACGGCCTCGGCTACACGGAGTGGCAGTTCGATTCGTTGTCCGCCCCGGCGGACGCGGTTCGTGCCGGCGACGATGTCGACGTGACGGTGGCGCTGCGCAACATGGGGACGCGGGACGGACGCGAGGTCGTCCAGGTTTACCTCGAGGCCCCTGGTGACGACCCGCGCCGGCCTGTGCGCACGCTCGCCGGCTTCGCGCGCGTGTCCGCTGAGCCAGGCGAGACGGTGGAGGCGGCGGTGAGGTTGCGTGCCCGTGCATTCGCGCGCTTCGATGAATCGGCGCGGACCTGGGTCACGCCGCCCGGGACGTACACGGTCCGCGCGGGACGTTCGTCGCGCGACCTGAGCGTGCAAGCGAAGGTGGTGCTGAGATGACGTAGAGCGCGAGCTGTGAACGGCTGTTGGGGGTCAGTTTGTGGAGGGAGATGAAATGACATTGCGCAGGGTTCGTGCACTGCTTGTGGCGGGGGCGCTCGTGATCGCGGCCTCGGCCACTTCGGTTGTGATCGAGGCGGATGCGGCGCCGCCGAGCACGCCTGACTTCGGACCGAACGTCCACATCTTCAAACCGTCGACGGACCAGGCCGCGATCCAGGCCGAGCTGAACGCCATAGCGGTCGCGCAGGTCCACAACGAGTTCGGTACTCGGCGCGACGCAGTGCTCTTCGCGCCTGGCACGTACGGATCCGCCGCGCATCCGCTGGTTTTCCAGGTCGGGTACTACACGAGCGTCGCCGGGCTAGGCATTTCGCCCGACGACGTTCACATCAAGGGCGCGATCGAGGTTCCCAATCAGTGCAACGCGGATGGATGTTTTGCGCTGACGAACTTCTGGCGGTCGCTATCGAACCTGACCATCGACGTCGACACCGCGGGCGCGCCTGCGCTGCCGGCCACGGCGCCGGAGGACCCGGGATGCGTCAGCAGCAACGACCTGTACGCGGTTTCCCAGGCGGCGCCGATCCGGCGCGTCGCCGTCAACGGGTTGTTCTTCCTGTTCGACTACTGCGGGCCCAAAGGGTTCGCGAGCGGCGGTTTCATCGCCGACTCGCAGCTCGGGGTCGTGATCAACGCGACGCAGCAGCAGTGGATGACCCGCAACAGCTCCATCAGCGTCTGGACGAACGCCGTCTGGAACCAGGTCTTCTCGGGCGTGTCGGGCGCGCCGCCGCAGAGCTTCCCGCACCCGACGTACACCACGCTGGCCACCAGCCCCGTCACACGCGAGGCGCCATTCCTGTACACCGACTCGAGCGGCAGATACAACGTTTTCGTGCCGGCGGTGCAGCACAATTCGTCCGGCACTTCCTGGAGCAGCGGCCCGGCCCCCGGTACATCGATTCCTGTCGATAAGTTTTTCATCGCCCAGCCGGGTGATTCGGTCGACAGCATCAACAAGGCTCTCGGCAGCGGCAAGAACCTCATTCTCACGCCGGGCGTTTACCACCTGGCGGACAGCATCAGGGTCACGCGGCCGGACACCGTCGTGCTCGGGCTGGGCTTTCCGACTCTGATCCCGACCAGCGGCAACGCCGCCATGACCACATCGAGCGCCAAGGGTCTGCTGCTTTCCGGCCTGCTTTTCCAGGCCGGCGCTGTCAACTCCGACGTCCTGCTACGCCTTGGCGGCGACGGCAGCCAGAGCGACCACGACGCAAGCGACCCGTCAGGGCTCTACGACGTCTTCTTCCGGATCGGCGGTGCTGCGGTCGGCAAGGCGACGACAGCGCTGATCGTCAACAGCGACAACACGATCCTCGACGACATCTGGGCGTGGCGCGCGGACCACGGTAGCGGCGTGGGGTGGACGAGCAACACGTCTGACACCGGCGTCATCGTCAACGGCCGCAACGTGACCGCGTACGGGCTTTTCGTCGAGCACTTCCAGAAGTACGAGGTCATCTGGAACGGCGACAACGGCACCGACGTGTTCTTCCAGAACGAGATGCCGTACGACGTGCCCAGCCAGGCCGCGTGGATGGAGGCGCCCGGCGTCGACGGCTACGCGGCGTTCAAGGTCGCGGACGGGGTGACGCACTTCAACGGCTACGGCATGGGCAGCTACAGCTTCTTCAACCAGGGGATCGACATCTTCGCCGCCAATGCCTTCGAGGTGCCGTCGACGCTGCCGGCGGGCAGCATGCGTGACCTGCTCACGATCTTCCTCGACGCCAGTCACGGGAAGGGCGGAATCCTGAACGTGATCAACGGAGTGGGGGGCTCGTCGACCATCGCCAACCCGGACGTACCGGTGACGGTGGTGAGCTACCCCTGATCCAGCCGTGCGAGATCGCCGTGTTCGCGGCGGTCTCGCACCCACTTCGGTCATGAATTGGACTGCGCGGTTAGAGGGGAGTGGCCCCACCCCGGCCTCGACTGGTGCTTGATACGCCGGGATTGATTGGGGCAGGAGACGTCCGCGCGATGCGGCAAGACCTCTTCTACTTGCTGGTGCTTTTCTTGGCAGAGGTCTTGCGCGTGCTTGCCTTCTTCGCCGACGCTTTTGGATGGAGGCGCTCGGGAAGCACCTTCTTGCCTGTCGAGCGGTTCCACTCCTCGTATTGGTCGTCGGTGATCTTGCCCTCGACAAGCAGCTGTGCGAACTTTCGGCGCTGCGCCTTGCTCTTGAAAGGCATTAGGCAGAGGCTAGCAAACGCCGAATACGCGCCTTTCCAATGAATCGCAGAGGCGCCAATGGTCCTATTGCAATGGGAAGGACCTGAGGCCCGGGTTCAAAATCTCAGGCCGCCGACACCGGGCTCCCGACTAACTCCTACGGTTAGTCCGGACTGTCCGGCCTTTCCGGGTCCCACGAAGCCGGATAGTCCGGACTATCCGAGATGGAGTCGGAGACAGTCAGGATGACGTTGCCGACCTTCTGCTCGGTGTCCACATACCGATGGGCCTCGACCACATCCTCGAGCGCATAGGTGCGGTCGATCACCACTCGATATCTACCGGCCTCGATCAGCTCCTTGAGGAAGACGACCTCCTTTTTCGTCACTGCGCCGGCCGGGAAGATCACCTTCTTGTCCTGGAAGCGCGTAGTGAGCACGCGCAGGAGGTTGTCGAATCCGTCCGTGGGCAGGAACCGCCCGCCCGGCTTTAACGAGTTGCGGCTCCTCACGAATGAGTGCTTTCCCACTGCGTCGAAGATGACGTCGTAACTCTGGCCGTTCTTGGTGAAGTCTTCCTTGGTGTAGTCGATGACATGGTCAGCGCCGAGCGATTTCACGAGCTCCAGGTTCTTCGTGCTCGTGACCGCCGTCACCTGAGCGCCAAAATACTTTGCCAGCTGGACACCCGCGGTGCCGATGGCACCCGACGCGCCGTAGACGAGGACTGAATCGCCGTTCTTCACATTGGCTGCGCGGAGCGGGCTGAGAGCGTAGAGGCCGCCGTCAGTGATCCCTGCGGCCTCCACGCGGCTGAGGCTCTTTGGCTTTCGCGTGATGCGTGAGCTCTCCGGCCTCGAGATGAATTCGGCGTAGGCGCCAAATCTGATGCCCGTGCTGCCGAAAACTTCGTCGCCGGCCGCGAACTCCTTGACTGCCGGCCCCACAGCTTCGACCACGCCGGAGAAATCGCCGCCAAGGATCGGCTGCCGCGGCCGGCGAAGGCCGAAGATGGCGCGACTCACCAGCTCGAAGCCGCGGCCGCTGCGGCGGTTGGCTTGGCGCGTCGCGCAGTCGGCCCGGGTCACCGCGACGGCGTAGATTCGGACCAGGACCTCGTCATTCTTGGGGACCGGCTTTGCTACGTCTTCGACGTGCAGGACTTCGGGGCCTCCGTACCGGTCGTAGACGACTGCCCGCATCGACTCCGAACTCTAATGCGCGTCGCGCTTTGCGCCGACACGACGGGCCCCGATTCCTTCGTCCACGTTCGATTGGTCCATTCCAAGCTTGACCTGGCGCGGCTTCACTTGACGAGCCTGCCGGACAGGCACGGGCGGTGAAACGCCGACAGGTGGTCTGAACCCATTTGGCCCTCCGTACGGTGCTCTCCGTAAGTCCAAGACTCGTCGCCGATATCAGGTTTCAAGAAGTCGGCCCTTTGGTATTTCCACAATCGAGCGACCGGGTATCGAGCCAGCTCGCCTCCAACTCCAACATCACTATTCGTGCAAGGCAGGCGATGACCGAGATGAGCTCGCAATGGAATGAAGATCCGATGCTGTTTCGCGACCGCCGGGAGGCCGGTCGGCGGCTCGCCGACCACTTGCTCGAGTACCGCGGCCGCCCCGATGTCCTCGTGCTGGGGCTCCCGCGCGGCGGGGTTCCGGTTGCGTTCGAGGTGGCCCGAGCACTTCACGCATCGCTCGACGTCCTGGTCGTCCGCAAGTTGGGCTTGCCCGGCCACGAGGAGCTTGCCATGGGCGCCATCGCCTCTGGCGGGATTCTTGTCTTGAACCCAGAGGTCATCGAGGCCTTGGGCGTGCCGATGGCCCTGATCAGGTCCGCGGCGGCGCGTGAACAGGCCGAGCTCGAGCGTCGCGAGCGCCTGTTTCGTGACGGCCGGTCGGCCGCCGATCCCGCGGGTCGCACGGTGATCCTGGTCGACGACGGCCTCGCGACGGGTGCGACGATGCGGGCCGCGATCAAGGCTCTTCGCGAACGCAACGCGGCCGCTATCGTCGTCGCCGTGCCGGTGGCTTCGGAGTCCACGTGCAGGGAGCTCGAACCACTGGCCGACCGTGTCGTCTGCCTGATCCGGCCGCGGTCGTTCGGTGCAGTCGGTGAGTGGTATCTGGACTTTGGGCAGACCAGCGACCCTGAGGTCAGGACTCTCCTCGATGAGGCTCAAGAGGCTCGGGCCGCAGTTGCGCAGGGAGGGCGCAACAGGAGCACTGGTGTTCCACACAAGACGACTACCCATACGTAGGAGGCGAAATGTAATGAGAGCAGAGTTCGGACTCTCCGCCCAGTACCCGGGGAGCAATCCGGCCTACGACGGGTTCGACGAGTACCTGCGGATCGAGTTTGCCAAGCACCACCCCGGCTGGGAGCCGAGGTTCGGCACGGCGACCTGGTTCGACCCCGTCGTCAACCGGTACGACCACATGTACCTGCTGACCGGGAACGTCCCTGAGGCTCAGTCCCAGAGCGAAGCCGAGAACAAAGTCCGCGATCTTCTCGAGGAGATCGCCAACCGCTTCAAGTCGCTGCGGCCCAAGAGTGAAAAGGCCCTACCAAAGCCGAGTACCAGGGTCTGGAGCTGGCGTTCCTGACCCAAACGGCAAACAGGCGCAAACACGATCTGGGAGCACGCCCGGCCGGAGAGACGGAACCAGAGCACAAGTAAAGGCGACCTACCGGTCATGGGCTCTTGAATTCTCAATCAGCCGCCTAAACGATCGCGCCAACGCATCGATCGGATGCGGGGGAGCAGCACGAGCGTACCCATCCACACGCCGATCCAGAATGCCGTCGACGCGAGCAGCTCCAAGTTCGTCACGTCGCCGCCGGCCGAGCGTATGAAGATCAGACGCGAGCGATCGAGCCACGGCAGGACATCCGGTATCGGTTTTGCGTCGAGCCATTGGTAGAGGACATCGACGTGGCCGGTCTGGTAATCGGTGTCGAAGGTCCACAGCTTGTTCGCCTCGAATATGCGCTGCCAGAGCAGGATGTCGCTTAGGGCATGGAAGCCGAGTGCGATGGCGAGCGCGACCACCGCCCGCTGCTTAGCGGTGGTGCGAGCCATCGTGGTGTCGCTTTCCTTCTTCG
>Ga0209808_1000164_pt1 | contig 34454 bp, 31 predicted proteins | sample GraSoiAngelo_157_FD_186171 | JGI IMG/M metagenome (GOLD analysis project Ga0209808, IMG submission 186171) | Grasslands soil microbial communities from the Angelo Coastal Reserve, California, USA - 14_1009_16_20cm (SPAdes) (version 2) | ecosystem: Environmental > Terrestrial > Soil > Grasslands ... | reverse complement strand
AGAACACGGATGTTGCTAGACTCTTCTTCGACTCGTTTTCTAAACGAGTAGGCACTGTCGAGGACGGCCTAAAAACGATCTCGACAGAGATCGAGAAGCTGAAGATCTCAGTGGACCGAAGCCAACTCTCGGATCTCGTGCTCCTTGAGCGGCTTCAGAAAGCAGAAGGGCTTGTTAAGGAATCTATTAGTTGGATAAAACAGGCCGTAGAGAGTTCAGGTCAGGTAGAGGAAAGCCGCATAGGAAAGGAAGAATCCCGCAATCAAGCGAGTGAGTCGTCGGTAGCACCCGTCCGCATTGATGCCGAAGAAGCTGTTCTCTCTCGGCGCGTTCTGGGTCCCGTACGAGAATTGGGTACTCTTCCTTCGATCACAACCCCCACTGAATTGCAGGTCCTAACCTTGCTGGCGAACGAGGGGCCGAAGTCCGCTCCTGAGATTGGCCTCGTGGTAGGTCGCTCCAGGGAGCACACAGCTCGGTTGATGAAGAAGCTGTACGAGGAGGGCTACATCCGTAGGGACCAGACGAGGATTCCGTTCAGATATTCCTTAGTGGAGAGGGTCAAACAGACTTTCAAGAAACAAGAGACTAGGGACGGAGAGAAAGAATCGGTCTCGATTCCTCAGTCTTGACCCTGTAACTGACGTTCCGGCCCGTCTCCGTTCTGTCCAAAACGCCTCTTTCTACGAGCCGTACCAGGTACGTTGAGACGGTGCTAAGCGGGATCTTTTCTGTAAACGAGGCTTCGAAAGCCATCTTCGCATCGGAAGCAGTAAACTCTCGTTGTTTCAGGTCGGAAATTATTGTGCTTGCGAGTCTGTCGAACTTCCGCGGGGATATGCTAAGTGCTGAGGCGGTCCCTCGCGGAGTGCCAGCCATCACCTCCACAAGATCGAGTAGCTTTCCCACCTTTTCACGCGTGACTTGTCCATCGATAGTTATCGAGTGCTTAACGCCTTCATCGTCATAGAATTCTAGTTTGAATCGGCGTGGTTTCACGTTCGGGCACTCATCTCCGAGGAGGGAGTTTCACTATTCGCTGTTCACATGTAGAAAAGCGCTTCTCCTCTGGTAGCTGGTGCATAGTGAATCGATATGCACGTCGTATGGTGCGGTTTCCAATGGTTCCAGTGGAAACAGAGGGGTGCTTGAGCTTGTTCACCAGTAGTGAAGCTGTTCTGCACGCTTCTAAGGCGGTGGCGGGTTGTTGGGGTTGGATCCAGCGCCAGTGTCTGGAGCTTTCGGAAGGTTTTGTTGTGGAGGGGGAGGTGGTGCGGCGTAGAACGATTGCATCTCTTTCTCCTTCCTCCGCTGGGCGCGTCGCCTGATCAGTCTGTACGTCTCGATGGCGGGCGTGATGAGTAGTGGGATCAGGAGCAGGAACGAATACGGCTGGAAATCAGTGAAGGTGCGAGAGAATTGGGTCAAGGGTCCCGATAGGGAGGTTACCTCAGTAGGGTCCGTATTGACGTTGTAGGAGATCTTCGTACTGTTAGGCGCTGTCCAGAGAAAGTTGACGGTGGCGGGCGAGAGAACATACACTCCGCTACTCGTCGTGATAACAGTGTAGCTCATTGTCATACTGTTGCCAGGTGTGAGTATCGAAGCTTGGAGCGTCTGGGCTCCACTGGGAGAAATCTGTAGGGTTTGAGCGTAGCTGGACGAGGTTTGGAGGTCGCTGAGGTTCAGGTTGGTGACTGTTACGTTGTCTAGGTTTTGGACCGTGACGACTATGATGTGAGTGGTTCCGACAGGTCCAATGTTGGGAGTACTGGTTTTCTGGATGACGATGTCCGGTGCGAAGGGATAGTTGAAACTCGCAACGAAGTCAGGTTGAGAGCTCGATGTTACGTTAAGGTAGTATGTTGATGTGGCGTTGTTGTAGAACGGATTGAGAGACGGTGGGTTGTAGAGGATTGTGCCCGGCTGGAAACTCATGCTGACGAGCGACACGTTAGCGGCTGGGTCTCCTACGATATTGTTCTGGAAGCCCAAGAGGGTTTTGAGGTCTAACTGATGGACTCCTCCTTTGAAGAACTGTCGTGGAAATTGGACGTTCAGGTCGAAGCTGAAACCAGTGATTGAAACTCCGTTGACTGTGATCGGAACTATTCCAATTGCCGCGAAATATTTCAGATTCTGAATATTTGCAGGGCTGATGAGGCTTGAGAAGCTCTGGCTGGGAAGCAGAGCCATCAACTTGGTGAGCGCGTCATAGTTGGAGAGTTCTGGGTTAGGGGCATAGATCGTTGCGGTGCCTTGTCCGCCCATGGATAGAGAGATTATCGTTGTGAACTGGATCCCTAGTGCTTGGGAGAACTGGGCTTCGACTGCGGCCGACTCGGCAGCTGTGGTCTTTGGATCCCCTGAATAGACTGTGACAAGTGCGGGTTGTGATAGGATCTGAAGCATCTGGTTTTGCTGTCCATTACCGAGGGCTTGTGAATCGTTGTTGTTTACGATGAAGGCTGCTACGTTAGCGCCGGCATAGTTGTTGTCTTGGACGAGGCCCTTGCTTGATAGATCAAGATTCGTGAGCTGGAGAGTTGTGTTTGGCGCTCCTAGCATGCCAAGGGCAACGTCTAGGCGTTGCTGGTATGGCCCTGGAACCGCGGCTTGGAATGGGGGAGATATGATCGAATGATGTGGGACACCAAGGATCGGCAGTAGCATCAGTAGCAGAATAGCCGTTTTCAGAACGGGCCGGTCAACGATGCGGGGGTTCTCTTTCAATCCGTGCTTTCCATGGATCAACACGAACACATACTTGACGAGGTCAATGCTGCCCTGCCAGATCAGGGACGCTGCGCGTCCGGAGATCGTGACTATTGCGAAGATTAGACCAGCATTCCGAACAAGCGTGAGCGTCACGCTCTGAATGAAAGCTGGATCCGTAGGGGATGAGGCTTGAAGAAAGAGGGGAAGGAGGTCACTCGCCACTGGACCCGTCGCTGCGGCGATCAATGAGAACCCCGGCGGTGGAGGAGGAATGTTTGAAAAGCCGCCCGACGTTACCCCCCGAAAAATTGAGAGCGCGGCCAATCCCATCGCTCCGAGAGTCGAGAGAAAGACTGCGAGACCCACCATGAATCCCCGTCCAACCTTGCCTCCAGCGATGATTCCTCCCAACAGCCCGGCGGTGATCCAGAGCTGGAAGACTGGTGGGTAGGTCAGAGGATTGGTGAAGATGAGATACACTGCGACTATGAGAGTATTGAAGTGGACTCCAAGGACCGGTGAGAGCCAGTCGCTGACTCCTCGTAGTCCCGTGGGTAGTTGCGTGTATCCGATGAATAGAATGAGGAGGTACGCTACTGCCCATCCGATGTATCGACCGAGGAAGACTCCTTCACTGGGATGGGGCAGGAGATAGATGGTCTTCGGATCGTCAGGTCGCCGCTTGACCATCACATTTCCAACGCGCATGTAGAGATAGAAGTAGAGTACTCCAGGGACTACACCGGCGATGATAAAGCCTAGAATAGCTGTGGAGAGACTAGCAGACCGTGCCTTCTCATAGTCTCTTGACGCGATTCTTTCTCTTATCCGAGAACCCTTGCCTCCGACGATCGCGCATCCAACTGTGAGGACGACGAGTAGGATAGGAATAGGCTGGAATGCTAAGAGTCCAGGAAACCAGGTGGGTAGGGTGGCTATGATGATGGTCGAGGTCAGAATTCCTATTGCGCGACTGACCGAACTGCAGACGAGCGCAACAGTGGCTGCCTGACGAATCTCCGTGGGCGCCTCCTTCAGAGCCTGATAAGGCGGAACCTGGGCCACGCCGTGCCTCCTCTCAGAAACAGCCCTCTCGGAAACCGCGAAGAAAGGGATTCTGATACCCTAGTTGCCGTGTCAGATGTTCAGAAGCAAATCGAAATATGAGAAGACTGGGTCCAGGCTACTCTGGTTAAGGGACAAGTGTCATCGCAGTTCAGTCCAGGAGAGATCAGTTCCATCATCATCGCCTGGCTGGTGCTCTCAATCGCGATCACCTACCAGAACTTTGTGGGTCTCTTTACTGGAATAGGTAGCTTTGAGATAGTCATAGCCGGCTTTGTTGCCACCGCGACAGGATTCATCATCCACGAAATGGGACACAAGTTCGTCGCAATACGACGAGGCTATGTCGCCCACTTCCGTCTCTGGATGTGGGGACTATTACTGACACTGTTCGTCGTGGTATTCTCAGGAGGAGGTATCGTCTTTGGCGCCCCAGGAGCAGTCTACATTGCGCCTGCAGCGATGGCGGCCTACGGCTACGATTCCACGTATAGACCACGTGATCCCGAGCAGGAGAACATGGTTATTTCAGCAGCCGGACCCGGAATCAATCTGGCCTTCGCCGTTGCCTTTCTAGGATTGTTCCTCGCGGCCCCATTGGGAAGCTTCCTATCGACCATTGCCCAGTTCGGATTTGCACTCAATGTGGGACTCGGCTCCTTCAACATGTTGCCCGTGCCACCCCTGGACGGTTCTAAGATATTCCGGAAGAACATCATAGTCGGACTCGGACTAGCACTTCCCCTCTGGGCAATGTTCCTAATTCTCTTCATTGGGATCTAGTGGACTACGCGCATGGCTTCCAAAGAGTGAAACGATTAATTCTTCAGACGAGTGCCTCTAAGTGATTTGCTAGCCGAGGAGGTTGGACTCACTGCTCTGTTTGTCCTGGCTTTCGCGAACGGGGCGAATGACGTTGGCAAGAGCGTAGCTTCACTCATGTCTAGCACGGGACCCGGGGGGCCCAGACTGGGCCGACGACCTCTACTCTGGGGAGGGGTCTTCAGCGGTCTAGGAAGCGTCTCGGCTATTCTGATTTCGGGAAGATTGTTGACGGTATTCACTCCTCAAAGTATCCTCCGAAATACGACTGATTCATCTTTCATCTTGGCAGTTCTTATCGGAGCGACAGTATGGATCTTGATAGCAACTTTCTTTCGGCTTCCAGTCTCTACAACTCACACAATACTCGGCGCTGTTCTCTTGCAGGGGATCTTTCTGTTTGGCGTGTCAAGTCTGAAGTTGGATTTCCTAGCCATACGAGTACTGCTGCCGCTAGCAGCTGGACCCTTCGTTGCGCTTATTGCACTGAGTATCCTTGGTCGTCTAGCCCGACGGCCCAAAACTGAGGACAAGAAAAGCCCAAGGTTCGCAAAGATCTCTCACTGGGGTTCCGCGGCCGCCACTGCCTACGCAAGAGGAATCAACGATGCTCCAAAAATGGCAGCTCTCGGAGCATTCTTTTTCCTCGCGGGATCAGCTGACGCAGTCTTTGTTCCTTACTCGATCGTCGCTGCGGCGATAGTAGTCGGCTCATTGGTGCTGGGTCATCGTGTAGCTCTAACCCTCGTTGAACGAGCGGTCCCACTCGATCATACACAGAGGCTACAAGCCGGCCTCGCAACCGCGGCATTAGTCTCTGCAGGAGCCTACCTTGGAGCTCCATTATCTACCACACATGTCCACGCGGGGTCTACTGCAGGAATTGGCGGTCGGAAGGAAGTCATCGTATCCACGTTGCGTGGTATGGTCTTGCCTTGGTTAGTGACATTGCCCGCAGCGGGTTTGCTTGCTGTCACAGTCGCTATCCTAGTAGCAAGGCTCTAGAATCTAGCATGAACGACTCGGCATCAACGGCTTCGTTTTTGCGACTCTAGCGCGGTCGTCTGGTCAACACAAAATAGAGAATGGTCGAACCCGCGGCGACGAAGGAGTATAGTCCGACCCACACGCCCGTCACTAGCGGGCTGGGACTCTCAACAGCGATGACACTCCAGCTGATGGCTACCGCCACCAGGGCTAGAGATGGGAACACGGCATCTAGGGGCAGTAATACTTTGATTCTTTCAGGGTCCTTCTGCTGAGTGGCCCATCCTGTCGCTAGGCACGTCGCTAGAAACAATGCTGCGAATGTCTGCAGAGTGGACACATACACCTTCCATGGCCAGAACTCTTGCTGCGCCAAACCCGGCAGCAGCAACATCATGATTCCGAAAATTCCAACGGCGCCGGTCTGAATCCCGAAGAATAATCGGGCACCCTTTGGCATTGTCGACGTCAGGGTTCCCGCTTGTCTACGATGCCATCCATATCGTTGCAACAGAAGTAAGCAACCGGCTGCAGCGATTAGGAAATATCCTGTCCACGCCCAGGTCGAGGTGTCACTGCTGACAGTTATTCCCCTGACGAGGGAGACAATGCCTGTTAGGCCGAAGAAGGTCCCGCCGACGAGCACCAGTATCTTGGCCCTCTGCCATTTTTCAGCATGGACTGCAGACCAGCAGCCGAACGCAATGGCCAGAAATATTGCGCCCAAGAACCTGACCGCTAATTCCTTCACCGGCCACGGCCAATCAGATATGATGAAGGAAGGATAAGCGTAGAATATCAGACCTAGTACAAGATTGATTCCGGAGAGAGAAAGCAGAAACGTCCTTGAGTATCGGTCAAGAAGGACACCGTTCGATTTCGATGCGTCTTTCGTCAATGGTGGCGGTTGGGGCATTGTCATGAAGACATGGCCCAGAACCTAATCAATCAAATCGGCTCGAATAATTTTGAAAGCGTGAAGAGACTCTAAATAAATCCGTTCTCGCTCAGCCGCAGAGCCCTCAAAGAGTTGCGACAAGGATAGAAACTTATATCCCGGCTATGCGCAACTCTCTCTGTCCATGGAGCTCGGCGACCTAGAAGCAGCGGTTCTTGGAAGCGTTCTTCGCCAGGGCAAAGCCTCTGCCCGACAGGTCGCTAAGGATCTCGAGCCCTCACGAGGCCTCGCCTACTCGACTATCAGCACGACTCTCGACCGGCTCTACAAGAAGGGAATGCTTGCAAGGGACGAGGCCATTGGCAGAGGCGGCTCTCGCTACATCTACATGACCCATTCCGAAGATAAAGTGAAGGGTAAAGTTGTCAAGGGATTTGTTGACCGGCTCCTGACTGCTTTCGGCCCGACTGTCATTTCCACTTTGTCAGACTACGTGGATGATATTCCGAAGGATGAGCTGAAGCGTTTAGAGGAGAAGATCCGGAAGGGATCAAAACAACGATCGACCTAGACCTCTATCGCGTCTTCTTTCTTGCGCCTACCACTTTAGGAATCTTGGGAGCGGTTGCCTTAGTCGAGCTAGTTTGCTATGCTCTTTATTCTTCACAGGGATATAATCCGTCCAGACGGTCCCGACTTCTGCAACCCATGTTGGTATCGTCGCTCTTCCTCTGGTCGTTTCTCGGAACGAGCTTCTTGCTGTGTAGCATACTTCTTCAGGGCTACTGGTATCATCCTCAACTGACCATTAGGACGGTGCTCGGAAGCTCGTTGCTAGTTTCACTAGGATTCTCGGCTGTAATGGCATTGCTCGCGAGGAGGTATACATTCTCGCGGATGCTGGAGACGATGACCACTGCTCCGGGCGCGCTTTCAGGAGTTGTTGCTGGTTTCGGCTCTCTCAGCGGTAAGATGGGAGTGTCCGGGGTTTCTCTGCGAGAGGCCTTGTTCGGCAGTGCCTTTTCGATCAGCTTGAGCGGACAGGGAGTGGTTGCAATGTCTTCGAAGCTTGCTGGGGCCTTGTCTTCCGACGAGACCGATGCCGTTCTCGCGCATGAGCTGTCGCACATCAAGAATGGCGATTCTGCTGCCAAAGGTCTCGCGAAACTGGCGAGAGTCGCTTTTCCCTTCGACCCAGTGCTACGGCTGGTGGAAGCAGCAGTTCACCGGGAGCGTGAACTATGGGCTGACAAAGTGTCTGTTGAATTCACAGGAAAGCCTCTAGCACTTGCCTCTGCGATTGTTAAGGCCCACTCAGAGTCGAATGGTGGAACCACGAGTAATCTTGCAGGACTCTTCGTGGGAGGCAGCGGGCATGGACTTCTCAGCCTATATCCCGACCTAGAGAGGCGAGTGGACATTCTACTGGAGCTGGCTCATCGGATGGAAGTCGCCAACAGCCCGTTAGTCGCAGCCTGAACCGAGCCAGTCGGAAAATTCTAATTGCGTACTAGTAGCATGGTGAACTTGTTCGTAAGATGCTCAGAACAAAATTCACCGATCTGACTGGCTGTAAAGTACCAATTCAGCAAGCTGCTATTGGCGGTCTAGCCCGGCCCCAACTGGCCACAGCGGTCTCAGACGCCGGAGGCCTAGGCATGGTTTACGCGGGATCCTTCGATCCCAACCAAATGACCGAGGTGTTTGAGGACATGCGGCGACGTACGTCTGGCGTCTTTGGAGCCAACTTTCTGATTCCAGAAGCCTTCGTCTCCGATCTTAACGAGATTCACGAACAGGTGGAGACGGCGTCCAAGCTTGTGAAGGTTGTCGAATTCTTCTATCGCCAGCCGGACCCTTCGCTGGTTGATCTAGTGCATAGCGGAGGTGCTCTTGCCTCATGGCAAGTCGGTTCGAACGAAGAGGCTGTTGCAGCCGCTGAGGCTGGCTGCGATATGATAGTAACGCAAGGGATTGAGGCAGGCGGACATGTTCGGGGAAAGGTCGGTCTTCTGACGTTGTTGAGTCAGGTCTTGGATTCTGTCAATGTCCCCGTGCTAGCGGCCGGTGGCATAGGCAGCGGCCGAGCCTTGGCCGCGGTCTTAGCTGCCGGAGCTTCAGGGGCAAGAGTTGGGACTCGATTCATTGCAGCTACAGAGGCGGGGGCGCATCCCGAATATGTCAAGGCGTTGATTGCGGGTGAGCCTGAAGACACTGTTGTTACAGAGGCCTTCTCAGAAGGCTGGCCCAACGCACCACATAGAGTCCTCCGCTTTTGCATAGAAGAAGCTCAGAACTTCAAAGGCGACATCGTGGGACACAAGAAACTCATCTCAACGGGCGAAATGGTTCCCGTGAAACCGCTCGAATCTTTCACCATGACTAGTGAGACTACTGGAACCATCAAGGCCATGCCTCACTGGGCTGGAGAATCTGTGAGCGCAGTAAAGAACGTCAAGCCCGTAGCGGCGATCATCAAGGAGCTTGTAGACGAAGCGGAGACACTCCTCCACAATTGGGACTGAATATCCTGCAAAACTCACGATTTCCGATGGTCTTTGACCTCAGAGAGTGATTGTTGACTGCGCGATTATTATTGCCGGAATCACAGTTTCAATATTGTCTGCCCAAGCCCATTGGGAGCCTGAAGATCAGAGCAGCTTTCTAACGATTGCGAATCGTTCGAGTTGCCGATGAATCTTGAAACCGTTCTTCAAGTATACGTTCAGAGGTCCTTTGTAGTTCTCCTCTGCCCACGGAATTTCCCAGGTCCTCTTGGAAGGATTAGTAGTGGGATAGCCCTCTGCTATGTGTAGCCTGTCCCTACGGAACTTGTTCACCGCGGAATTGAGTAGTGCGGTGCAGACCCCTTTTCCTCTATACTCGGGCGTCACTAGAAAGCACATTATGGAGCCCACTGGCTCGTTGGCGTCTGTTACCGCTACTGTGTAGTAGCGCATGTTGGCAAAGTTGGCCCTAGGTTGGGCGTTGCACCAACCTACAGGCGTACCGTCAATGTAGGCGAGTAGTCCCTGAGCTTTGCCGGTGCCGATTTGTTCGGATCGAGCGGTGCGATGCTGGGGTCCGGCTTTCGCTGTCGGGTCCCAGTCCTGTCCAGGAGTATCGTAAAAGCCGCAGTAGCATCCTGCCCAGTGCGGAAAGTCGGAGAAGGCTTGATCGAAGAATCTCAGATAGTCTTGCAATAGCTCTGGTTTTAGTTCTCGAACTTCGATCTGAACCGTTTGGCCCATGAGAGAGCCATGGTTCTTCTATCGTATAAGGAAGGCCGAAAGGACGAGTGCCTGCCTAGACCAACAGCTTTCCATCTTTCATCACACGTTTGTTCCCAATGGGTCACCGTCGCTCCTGTCATCGAGGCCCAGAATCCGCGATCGGCCTTGTTCTTGCCTTCCTTGTCCGAGTTATCTCCGAAACCTATCGTGACTCCGCCTAGGACTTTGTCGTCTTGAGTGAAGCCGTGGCGCAGATTCGGGTTGAGGCCGAAGCCGAAGAATGCGAGTCGGTCAACGTCTCCCTTCCCTTCTTTGAACCATCTCTCAAATGCTTGCTGTTGGTTGCCTGCCGAGCTATTGACGATTCGGCCTTCTGAGACTGTAAGCGTTAGTCTGTTGATTATTCCTTCCTTCAGCAGAGAACGTATGGGTTGGTCAAACACGATTCTTCCCTGTCCACTCTGTTCGTTAACTGAGACCTCAATTCCTCCTGCAGGGAGGAAGCTAGGTCGTCCCTGGGAAACCCAGTCCTCCCTAATGATGCCGTCGAAGGAGTCCGCTGGACGATTATCTAGCTTGAATGTGAAGTTGGTTCCATGAGGCGTCTTTAAGCGAACTTCTTCATCGCCCTGAAACAATTTCTCTACAGTTTTGGCCCGCTTGCCTACAGCCTTAGGGTCAGCCACGCATCCGTCAAACATGACCCTCTTCCATTCCTCATAGTCGAGACCAAGATTCTTCGCTCTCTCCGGGGTGGCCATCGTTGCTTCGATGCCGAGCATTCTGACCCTCCGGGCTTTGGCTATGGTTTTCCATTTTTGTACGAACTTGTTCTGTTCTAAGAACCAGTATGTAACAAGTTGACGCCTCTCGGGCGGAATCATGTCCCAAGGAATGATTCTGGGTCCGAGGGTGAAGATGTAGACGTCAATCGTCTTCAAGAGTGCTGCCTGGCTAGCTGAGAGTCTCTCTGCGAGTTCCGCTGGAGCTTCTTGGATTGTGTACAGCCACGGTTTGTCAAACTGGACCGTCGTTAGGGTCGGGCATCCTCGCTTCAGGCATTGGAGTGCGAGTTGAGAGCTTAGTTCGGTATCATGTTCCCATGTACTGATCCAGACTTTTTCGCCCGCTTTCAGCCCGACGCAGACATCTAGCACTTGTCTGCCAAAGGCCTCGTAATCTAGCTTCAATTCAGTAGGATCACAGTCACACATTCCTGGATAGAATGCGCTTTCATGTAAAGTCGTTCAGGTCGATGCCCGGACGTTTCATCAGGTGTGCTCTAATATATCCCCCTCCCCCGGATAGGGTATGTCCAACCACAAACGTCCCGAGGTTGACACTAGACTCGCGAGAATAGAGGGTCATGTAAAAGCTGTTAGAACAATGCTGAACGATAACAGGACCTACCCGGAAATCGTACATCAGATCGCTGCGGTCCGCGCCTCGCTGGACGGAGTCATTGATGTGATCGTCGAGGATCTCGTAGAAGACTGCGTTGCAACTGCCAGAAAAGGAAAGCCCGTGAGCGGTACTGTTCTTGAACTTCAACAGGTAGTCGCAAGCAGCAGATGAGCACTCCAAGAAACGAGCTCCCTGTGCTCGAAGGGATAAAGGGTCCGCTTGTCCGTGAACCTCCTAAGAATACAGAAGATGAAATCCGGCTCTCCCTGATGGGCCTCGCGGCGCTCTTCAGCTATCTGGGATTCTGGCGCAGCTTCTCACCCATTGACTTTGTAGCAATTGGAGCCACCCTCGTCGGCGGCTATCCTGTCTTCGTAGAAACATTCCACTCACTCCGCCACCGATCGATAAACATGGAGGTCTCGATGACCGTAGCGATAGTTGCCTCCCTCCTAGTGGGACAGTTTACGGCCGCGGTTGTAGTAACTTTCTTCGTTCTACTCTCAGAGTTCATAGAGGCTTACGCGGTTGACAAGGGAAGGGCGACAATCGTCAAACTGGAAAGGTCGATTCCGAGAAGGGCCCTTGTAAGGCGGGACGGGAAAGAGATCGAGACCGATGTAGAATCCATTCAACCCGGTGAGACTGTAATCGTTAGAGATGGAGAACGGATTCCGGTTGACGGAAATCTCGTCAAAGGTTCTGGATTTGTCAACCAGTCTGCCATAACGGGAGAAGCTGTTGCCGTTGAGAAGTTGGTTGGTAGCAGAGTGTTCGCTGGGTCTGTTGACCAGTCGGGTGTGTTCGAGGTGCGGACCGAGAAGGTGGGAAACGAGACTGTCTTTGGCCAGATAATCAGGCTGGTTGAAGAAGCTGAGGGCAGGAAGGCGCCCATTCAGCGGATTTCTGACAAGCTCGCTGCCTGGCTTGTCGAGTTTACAATTGTCTTTGCTGTGATTACTTTTGTCGTGACCCGGAACCTCATCTCAACCATATCGGTAATTGTTGTTGCTGGTGCGTGTGGTGTCGCCGCAGGCACGCCTCTAGCGATTGTTGCCGTAATGGGAGGTTTGGCAAAGAAAGGGGTCATCGTGAAGGGCGGGCTCTACGTTCAGGAGATGAGCAAGGTCGATACTGTCGTGATCCATAAGACAGGAACACTTACGCTAGGTGATCCTGAAGTTACTGATGTTGTAGGACTTGACGGATGCTCCGAAGAGCAGGTCCTGACATATGCCTCGGCGGCGGAGAGATTCTCCAAACATCCACTCGCGCACGCGATAATGGCAAAGGCTCAGGCACTAGGAGTCAGCTCGGAGTCAGGCGTTTCATCGGACTACCTGGCCGGGAAGGGTATAGTCTCGTGGTATGATGGAGAGCAGGTCCTTGTCGGAAACAGCGTTCTCATGAACGAGCAACACGTCCCGTTATCGAACGATGTAGATACAACCATCACAAGCAAGGTCTCGGAAGGAAAAACCACTGTTCTAGTAGCTCACGGGGGACGAATCTGCGGAGTGATTGGAATCTCCGACAAGGTCAGGGACGAGAGCCGAGAAGCGGTCAAGGAGTTGGGAAGAATGGGTTTGTCGACTATCATGCTCACAGGTGACAATAAAGTCGCTTCAAAGAGTGTCGGGGAACAGGTCGGAATCGATGAGGTTCACGCTGAGCTTCTGCCCGCCGACAAGGTCTCCTACATTGAACAACTATCGGGTTCAGGGCGAAGGATCGTCATGGTAGGTGATGGTGTTAACGATGCTCCAGCCCTGGCTCTCGCCAACGTCGGCGTTGGGATGGGTGCTGGGACAGACATCGCAATCGAAGAAGCCGACATTGTTCTCATGACAAATGATCTCGGAAGAATTCCGACCATCATCAAGGCAAGCAAGCAGGCTTACGGTGTGATCATGCAGAATTTCTATGGAACACTTATCGTGGATGGAATCGGGCTCGGCCTAGCATTCGAAGGTCTGCTCAATCCATTATTTGCCGCTGGCATCCACGTAGTCTCAGAACTCATATTCATCCTCAACTCGGCAAGACTGATTCGATAACGCGATTGCCTTTGACCGGAGGCGACCACGAAAAAGTTAGGAAGCCGCTAGACCCGAGTTGGAGAATGAAGGGACAAGAGGATGTTATCATCAGCGGCGGGAGTTTCACAGGTCTTGCAGCAGCCCTCAATCCACCGTTGACTGAGCCTCAAGAGTTGTCTTGGTGGACAGTGCTTCTTGCCGCTTTGCTGATCGTAGGAATCATTGCCGTTGTTCTATGGTTGTGGACGCGAGGCTACCCGCCGATTTAGCATTGTATGTAATAGCAAGAGTGCAACTGACGGCTTCTTTGTTTCTCAGTCCAGTGTTACTGCTTCAGGCTTGAACGCTTGTACAAGTCTGACAGCCCATTCATACACCATCTTGGCGGTTATCCTAATCTCCAGGGCTTGTCCATCCGCTGACGTTATCTTCAACCATCCCCCTCCGAGAAGACCCGGCCTCTTCAATTCTATCTGTGAAATTTGGTCTCTGCTAAATTCGAACATTCTGTTCTCTATCAACGTCCCAATTAGGGCGTTATTCTGATCCATGGTCAAAGTTGAAGGAACGAAATCTGACTTATTGCAACCAGGGGCAATCTTGTTCAGAGTGGAAGGAAAACTGGCCTTGCCAGGTCCAACTATGAACAGCCTCCCGTTGGTAGCATAGACTCCCGCTCCCAGAACCGGTGGGCCCAGACCAGGTGGGCCGAGTAGAGACTTTAGACCGATATGACCGATTGAGACTCCAAAAGGCATGTAGAAACCACCGAGGTAAGTCTCGTCTTCACTCATGATCTCTCGACTTCAACTCTCGCGTCAATCTGATTCTACTCTGAGCCAAATCCTACTTCTGAAGACTTGGAGATGTCTGGGCACGCTTTCGTTGGCGAATAACATAGAGATATACAACACCAGCGTTGAATCCCCCGAGCGTCACTATCGCAGTGCTCCCGTTCCAAGACGACCCAACTGTACCTAGCGGGAGCGAAGCCAGAGACAACCCGGTTATGACGTTCGCTAAGTCCACGTAGAGGGAGAAGGCAAAGAAAGCAAAGACCAATGCCCCAACTCGGTCTGGCTTGTACGTACCAGTCACACCGATTTTGTGGGATTTGTTTGCCGTTTCTGCCGTCTCTTACCGATGAAGGCGGCTGAGAGTACGGTGAAAATTACCATTAGCAGGACGACTTCAGTCCCAACCGAACCGAGGGGCAGAGGCAACCCGAGGAAGGTCACCAAGCTTGCAAAGGCCAAGTAGAGCGTGAAGAAAGCGAAGGCAATGATGAGTGCACCGATTCGTTCGGCCTATGCATGACTAACTCTCCGGCTCTCCCTCTTTGCAAGACTTACCAGTCCGACTCCGATTAGGGCGAGTAAGAGATACTCAACTATGCCCACATCAGTAGTAATGTTCGGTCTCCAGTAGGAGAGTCCGAGAAATTGAGCGACCGAGGCATATGCAACGATAACGAGGAAAGCGGTAAGGGCGACTGTGAATGGTCGAAGCTTCATTATCAAGCACCATTAGGATTGGAAATCAGAGAAAAAAGGATTTCTGGCGTTCCTAGGTCAATTCCTAATTCTGAGGACTTGGAATAGTCCGTGTACGCTCCCACTTGCGAATAGCCTAGAGTTGAACTAACCAGATGGGGCGAATGGTGTGGCTGGTTGCTGAAGGCAAAACGATAAGTTTGTTCATTCCACGATGCAACGCGTGAAACTTACTGGATCTCCCCTCAGGATGGAGTTCCTGAGGAAGAAGCTGAAGTTTGTCAGGGACACCATGGAGGCGCAAGGGGTTGACATGTGGATTACGTTCACGCGAGAAGGCAACGAGGACCCGTTAGTACAGGATCTCCGATTCAGCGACCTGACCTGGCGTTCAGCCGCCATCATCGAACGGACCGGGACAAAGACTGCTATTGTTGGAAGTCTCGAAGAAGAGACTGTTAGGCAGCAGAAATTCTATGATGAAATAATTGGGTATGGCAGCGAAGGTGCTGCGCCCAAGCTGAACGAGTTTGTCAGGAAGAGGAAGCCGAAGAAGATCGCTGTAAACACAAGCTATGATGAGGGTGCGGCTGATGGACTCACGTCGGGTATGGAACAATATCTCAAAACCGCGTTGAAGGATTACTCGAAACGGTTGGTCTCCGGAGAGGACCTCGCGATTGCTCTACGGGCGAGGCTCATACCAGCCGAGGTCGAGCTAGTGAAGAAGTCGATTGCCGAGTGCGAAAAAATCTACGATTCTGTTGAGGACGCGATCAAGCCGGGCAAGAAGGACAAGGATGTCCACGATTTCGCGCACAAGCTTCTGAGGGAGAGAAAATTGGATTCTGCCTGGGCATATGACCGATGCCCCTCGGTGGTCGTCGGCAACGCGCCAATGGCCCACATAGGATACTACGGTACGAGAATCAAAGACGGGGACTTTGTGAAGCTGGACTTTGGTGTCAAATATGATGGCTATTGCAGCGACATTCAGAGGAACTATTTCGTCGGATCTGGACCAGTACCGAAGGGAGTGCAGCAGATGGTCAAGACCGCCCGTGAAGCGAACGATGCAGCTCTTGCCATTTTGAAGCCTGGGGTTCCAGGTTACAAGGTCGACCAGGCAGGGAGAAGCTTGATCGTAAGGAGGCGATATCCAGAATACAAGCATGCGCTAGGACATGTGCTGGGAAGGAGCACTCATGAGATCGGTCCTCTCTTGGGTCCGAAATGGCCTAACAGATACGGTAAGCAGGGAGAGAAGACGGTTCAGCGGGACATGGTCTTCACAATCGAGCCCTCGGTGACCAGCAAGTTCGGTTCATGCAACTTAGAGCAGGATGTTCTTGTGACATCGAATGGGTACCAGGAACTTTCGAAGCCACAAGAAGAGATAATCCAGCTTGGATGATGGCAGGAGTCGAAAAATTTGAACCCCGGTTTACTGGTACGTATAAGCGACTAAGAACTCTTAGCGGATCAAAACTGTTTCCAATTCGGTTTCAAGAGGCGACTAGTCGACAAGAGCATTAGAGCCGCAGGGAAATCAGAGGTTCTAGGAGAGTAATCAGGGCTTCTTTAGGGCAGCGAGAAACCGCTGCTGGGAATCGGTTACTTTTGACTCTCGCTTCTGGTCCTGTCCTTTTACTGCTCGAATGTGGGCCACGAAGCGATTGATGAGTTCATACCACACTTTGAACTTCGCTCCACAAAGATGACAATTAATCGATGCTGCGTTTGACTGCTGAATCTCAGTCTCTTTGCTGAGCGACTTGTCCGAACCTACAAGCTTTTGGGTGGCAAGCGGATGACCTAGTCACGAATGGATAGTCGCTATTGAACTCTGGAGATAGCAGAACCCTACTATTGACTATGGGTTGCAGTCTGGCAAGTTCCCTGTTGTTGGTCGCGACGAACGCAGCCGGTTGGGTTAGCGCCTTGTCTGTGTTGGTTTTCGGCGCTCCGACAATGTTGATACTGCTTGCAGAATTGGCGAGACCTGTCGAGTGGAAAGAATCCAGACTCCGAGCCTTCCGCAACCTGGCCTTTGGCGCAAGGAACGGATTCGTCGTGGGTGTCCTCATCTTCATCCCCATGTTCTTCGTGAAACTAATTCAGTCCCCTGATGGTGGACCCCAAATATCTTCATTCACATTATTCATAACCGGATTGCTTGCCTTTGTATTTTGTTTCTTTTGCGACTGGATAGTGTCTGCATTCGACTTTAGGCTGTGGATGGGCGACCGTAGCCTTGATCAGGTGGAGATTGAGGATCTGTTTCAATCTTGGGAGTGGGAAAAGACATCGCAACGCTGGCGACGTCGCGGGTATTTCGCGAGCAGTTTCTGGACTCTAGTCCCCTTCTTCGTACGGAATAAGAACGATATCCACTCTATCCCTGCCTTGGATTGGCGAACAATTACATTCCTCATCGTAGTCGTGATCTATGGGCTGTCTCAGGGCTTGCAAGATTGGACTCTACCGCTCTTAGCTGCGAGCATAGTTTTTGTCGGTTATACTGGAACATCTTTCGAATCCCTCAAAAGGGCGCTAGGTCCTTACGATGCGACGAAGTTAAGGGAGCTATATGAGAAAAGACATACGCCGATGGAACTGTCAAAGCCGCAAGATGAGATAATCCAACTAGGATGACCTTGAACCGTAGCACACCTAGCCAGTAGACCCCGCAAAACAATCCCTTTGAGGGCGGAATTTGTTCCTTATCCTGCTCTTGGTTTCGCTTCTTTGAGAGGTTGGTAGACGAGTTCCACTGCTCCTGATTTGAACTGCTTCACGTCTAACAGGTTCAGTGAATACCGTGCATTCAGGTCCTTGAACTCGGGCCGCCCCTTCCCCAAGACGACCGGATAAACAAGGAGCTGATACTCGTCGATGAGTCCCGCTTTCATCAACGTGGAAACGAGCGTAAAGCTCCCGAGTACAACCATGTCCCTTCCCGGTTCCTGCTTCATCTTGCTGAGCGCCGTAGCTGCGTCTTCCTTGACCAGCTTCGCGGTTCCCCAGTTGCCCCATGCGACTTGTTTCAGAGACCGCGAGAACACGAACTTGGGCAGGTTATTCATTCTTTCAGTAATGACCGGGTCGTCATCCGTCCTCGTAGGCCACCGGCTGGAGAATTCGTCGTAGGTCTGCCGTCCCAGCAGAATAGAGTCGACGCTGTTTAGTAGAGCACGCGTGTATTTCCCAAGCTCTGTCCCTTTCAGGAACCCCTTATACGCGAACCAGTCGAGCTCCCCATTCGGCCCCGATGCGAAACCGTCTAGGGATATGGAGTTGGAGACAATTACCCTTCGCATTGTCCGGGGGACTCCCGATTGAACAAATAAATCCCTTTTTGATCGGGTTCGCTCGGAGAAATCCTCCTTCTTCGCATCCGACTCCGATAGGGTCCGCGTTAGGTTGTTAGACTGATGAGTTTGACCGTCTCGGAGATTGATAGCGGATTCGATGTGCCCGGTGGCTCAAAGAACGCTAGATACCATACGCCTGAGGCTGGAATGGTTACGGGTGTAGTGTATGATGTTGCGAGCGGAGCCATCCATGTCGCGGAAGTGTAGTTTCCATACGGCACACAATTGCAGTTCACGAAACCGAAATACTGTGCTTGGTTGAGAAGAGCAACCCTAACGCTGCCACCAGCAGCAGAGAATGTGTCAACGCTAGCAGGCTTCTGAGTCTTAGATCTCGTTCTCCTTTTCGATCTTGCAAACAGGAACACTAGGGGAATCACGGCGAATGCGGCTGGGAGAATTAGGATAGTGGGAAGAGTGTTCGTGTCATGGTCGAAGTAGAGGAAGGCGTACGTTGATCCTCTCTGAGAGATGAAGTTCTTAGGTCCATCATAGAAGAGTACGATCGCGCTATCGGCCGAGGGCGAGCTATAGGGTCCGTAAGCGACAGCTGTAAGGGAATTATCCGAAGAAATTGCGATCTGGTGAACCCAGCCATCTCCTCCTCCCCCCCATGCTAGCGAACCCTGACTGTTAAAGATCCGGATTGTTTCTTGTCCTGGATAGTGCATGCCGGTCACGGCAAAGGATCCGTCCGATGTGACGGCCAAGCTGATTGCCCCGCCATTCGTGTAGTTCCACAACACTCGATTCTGGAGGTCGAGAGAAGTCGTTCCCTCGCCCTGATAGATTATCGTGCTACCATCGGAAGAAAACGAGATTGTAGTAGTGGTGCCCTTGAGAGGTCGGGTCCAAATGAGAGCTCCTGTCTTGTTGAAGAGAAAGAGAGTTCCATTGTTCGGGGGACCCTCGTTCTCGTCCGCCACCGCTAGGTATCTACCGTCCGGGGAGATGGCTGCCCCGGTGATCCAAGCCTGAGGTCCAGTCGAATTCCAAATGGAGACTCCTTGTCCGTTGAACGCGTGGACGCTGTTGTCTAACATCGCGGCGAAAGAAAAGTCAGGTGAGACAAGCGCACCAGAAAAGATGTTCGCGGTCGAGCGAATAGGAGTATCTGTCGTATAGTTCCATAACGACTGACCTTGAGAACTGAATACTGAGAGCTCTACGCCTTGGTTGACAAAGACTCGAGATCCGTCAGTGGAGATTCTGACCGAGAGAGACCAAAGATCCAAACTACCTGGGGACCCGTGCGCTTGGACAGGGCGAGTCCAAAGTTGGTTCCCGCTATGGTCGAAATAGTATATTGCACCGTTAAACGTGTAATCGTTGATCGATGTTCCTGGTAGATATCCTGCCGCGGCGATGTGGGACCCGTCAGGCGATATGTCAACCGAATTTATGGCACTATTCGTGCCAAAACTCCACAGGGTTCTACCTGTCTTGTTAAGGAGTAGAACCTGGCCAGAGCGACTGGGACCACAGCACTGAGTCGTTATCCCTAGAGCCACGTATGAGCCATCCGAAGAAAGGGCCACCGAATTAGCCGACCCGTAGGTCGTGAAGCTCCAGAGCGGCTGCTGATTCGAGTAGTTGAGCAGTGCAAGAATGGTCGTCGGGGCGATTAGTACGATGAGGCTGGCGATGATCAGCCATCTGTTGGAAATTCTGGGCCTGCGTAGCTCCAATGGCTCGATTAAATATTATCGTCGTTCGGGTATAAATCAGGTTTTTGTTGCACTTTCAACAATGTTCCTCTTCTTCTCGTTATACGTCATGTTCTGGTATGGCACTCTACCCATTTCAGATTGTTTGGCCTGTTTGCAATCGCAGGCTCAATCATTTCTGTAGTAGGAGGCATCAAGACACTTCGATGGGAAGCGTAAGGCCCTTACGAGTCAGATTCGCATTCCCTTCATCGTCTCTCTAATCCAGTCATCAACCACCACAAGTTCACATTCCAAGCAGATGTCGCAAAACTCTGACTTATCTGTCCCGCGGTTATGACAACACTTCCGGTTTGTTGGCCAGTGTCAAACATATTTCCAGAAGGCCTAAGTAGGCGTCTGTACACACACATATGTGTGTAGGCAATGGGCACGAGGAACATATCCATCTCGGACGAGGCTTACTCGAAGTTGGCGGCAATGAAGGGGCCGAAGGAGAGCTTCACTGACGTGATAAACAGACTCGCGGGTAAGAAGTCGGTGCTCGACCTTGTCGGCCTTCTCACGCCTAAGGAAGGAGCCGAACTCCGCTCTAATATTCATGGCATCCGAGCCAGGAGCAGGAAGAGAGCCGCCGAGACGGGGCGAAGGATACGGGGCTCTTGATCGCTGACACGACCTTCATCATCGACCTCCTGATCAGGGACCAGAAGGCTGTCAAGAAGGCAGACGAGCTCGAGGAGAGCGGTGTAACCATCTCGGTAAGCTCGCCAACCATCTTCGAACTGTTCGCCGGGATAGCGTTGAGTAGGAAGGCTGAAGAGGAAAAGTCAATAATCAGCACGATCCTCTCCTCTCTGCCACAGTTAGTCATGGATTCTCCATCCGCAAGCGCGGGAGGTTTGATCCATGGCGAGAAGATTAGGACAGGTCAGTCAATTGACCCTGAGGATGCCATGATCGCTGGAATAGCTAGGGTGAATTCGGAAAAGGTCCTAACCCGGAACATCAGACACTATTCCGGAATAGAAGGCGTCACGATAGAAAACTACTAGAATGGATCTCAAAAGGAGCACCTACGACGTTTCGATCCGTGTCCCTTGATTGCAGATGATTCTCGTCATCGACCTGATTGTCCCTAGGAAACGCCTTGGAAACGACTGAGGGTCCATGACGATGCTAAGGCTGGCGAGAGATTTGTGACTGATGGTACGGAAAGGTTGAGCGGTCCATTTTAAAATCTGGTCAGGAAAAGACCTTCTAGAGAATTATGGTATGTTGACTAGTCTCGCGAGGCAGAACTGCTTTTTTCGATTTCCGGTTCTAGGCTAACAAGCTTGCAGGGGGAGCTCTGTCCGATTCTATTCTCAGAGTATTCTACAAGACTTCGGTCCCCCTCAGCCTTTGACGGACAGGTCGCCGTGCTTGGGCTTCCCGGCGCGCTCGTACGCCAAGTGAATCGCGCCTCTGGGGAACGCCTGAGAGCTAGTAAGGCGCAGACCCGCGGGCACGGTCCCTTCACCGAAGAGTCTCTTGCCGGCGCCGAGAAGTAGCGGGTAGACCCATAGGTTGAACCGGTCGACCAGGTCGTAGCGCAGTAGGGTCTGGACGAGGTTGCCGCTTCCGATCACGTGGACTTCGCCGTGCTTCTCCTTGATGCGGGCCACCTCCCTGGAAACATCTCCCTGTATCAGACTGGAATTGTTCCATTCGAGTTTGCGGCGGCTGCGGGAGGCCACGAACTTGGGTGCGTTGTTGAGCTTGTCCGCGATCTCCTTGTTGGTCGTGGCTCTGGGCCAGTACGCGGCGAAGATGTCGTAGGTCTTGCGACCCAGGAGCAGAGCGTCCATTCGCCCAATGTCCCCGGTGATGAGGCTCAACGACTCCTCGTCGAGTAAAGGCGCCTGCCAGCCGCCGTGCTTGAAGCCGCCCTCGCGGTCTTCTTCCGGTCCGCCCGGCGCCTGCATGACACCGTCCAGGGATACCATTTCACTGACGATGAGTTGGCCCATGATGTCTCCCCGCGCGCTTAGAAGTAATCCCCATGAAAAGCGTTTGCAGGCGAAGGTTAAGGGACGTAGTCGGGTATTGAAATCGGGCTCTGAAAACCGTTCTGAAAAACGGTATCTGAAACAGTAATGTGAATTTTTCTAGCCCGCTCGGGAGCTTATCCCGTGTCTCGGGAGACGCCACCTAGTCTAGCCATGTTACCGCTAGCTCAGTTCCGTCGGTTCTTCTCTGCTCATCCATTGCTGTTCTTGTTCCTGCTGGCTCCTCAAGTCGAATATTTGACTGGCTCTAGCCAGCTGAGCTGGCTCATAGCTAATCCCCCACTGTTCTTCCTCTTTCTCGTACAGAACCTAGGCTCCTACGGGCTCGCCGTCGTTCTCGCGAGAGAAGCTCAGATCCGATGGCGGAAAGGATGGGCGAGCATCATCCTCCTCGGATCAGTTTACGGCATCCTGAACGAGGGAATCGGAGCCGGAACACTGTTCAACCCTGACAGTGCAGCGTTCGGAGTCCTCGGATCTTATGGTCGATGGCTCGGTGTGAACTGGGTTTGGGCCACAGGCCTGGTTATGCTTGTTCATCCGGTCTTCAGCGTCTCCCTTCCAATTCTCCAGCACAGACTCGCGCTACCCGAGACTCGGGGAAGGAGCCTCGTCGGTAGCAGAGGACTGGGTCTCGCGGTTGTTGGGCTCGGAATCGACGCCCTCGGGACCCTTATCTTTGTCGGAACGATCCGGCATTTCTTTGCGGGCCCAATTCTCTGGACAGGCAGCTGCCTTGTCATGGCTGCACTGGTCGTAGCCGCTTATCTTGTGCCTAGGGACCTTCTTCGGCCCAGAGTTGACATGCCACGAGTTCGTCCCTTGAGCTTCTTCATTCTTGGCACGGTGTTCATCTGGGGTGTAACTCTTGGAGCAGACTTCCTCGCCAACCTCAACGTCCCGCCTATCGTCGTGGCTTTCTTCTTCGTTGCCATAGGCGGTCTTGCACTCATCTGGGTTCTCCGGAACGTTGGACAGAACAGTAACCAACGTCACCTAGTCGCCCTCGCGGCAGGCCTCGTCGCTTCCTTGATCCCCATGGGATTCTTTGGTCAACTTGGGTCGGGAATAGGGCTGCTTCCCGTAGTCGTTGTCGACTTGTTCGGCGTACTGTTCTTTGTCCGCCTTTGGAACAAGTACAATTCTGTTCACGCTGAAGAAAAGGCGAAGAGCCGAGTACCTTCTAGCTGAAATCGTTGGATTCGGTTTAGATCTGTTTCGTGGCCGTAGTGTCTACTGAGACTCAGCCGATGATCCGGACGCTTCTGTGGAAAAGGGGGTCCGAGGCCTATGAGAGGCCTCGGGTTGCTTCTAGGATGAGGCGAACCAGGTTTCCGTGAAACTTGTCCCGTCAGTGGACAGGACTGATGGTTCTGCAAGAGTTGTGCCGCTGTTGTTTACCATGGTGATTCGATGGATGTTAGCGGAGCCGAATGATCCAATGCCGCCGGTCGCTCCGTTGATCGTTGCATAGTTTGTGCTGGCTATCCCGGTATAGTCGTTGCCTAGTGATACGGTTCCGAAGTTGGATAGGCTGGTGAGTTTACAGTGGTGCGCGGTGCATAGGGCTGGTCGTTCGACTATCCATTCCGCGGAGCTTCGTGTGGCACCGCTGACTGTGCCTGTGGTGGAGAAGTGCTGTGAACCATCAGTGATGCTGGTGGTGAAAACCCCGCCGCTATAGCTGACTTCTGCGCTGATCTTGTCTCCGGGGAGTACTGTGAAGCCGCCGATTGTTATTGACGGGTTGGGATAGAACTCGTACCATGCATAGTACACGCCGTGGCCGCTGCTGCAATCCGAGTCGGTACCCGTCTGTTCGACAGTGTTGCTGCTATAGCCGTCTATTCCGACCCAGTAGCTGCTGTACGTGGTCGAGCTACTGCAGGTGACTGAGGGAACGATCCAGGAGCCCTTAGCATCGGTGACGCCTGAGCCGGTTACCGCGAACCCGCTCCAGTTGGTGCTGCAGACTGTGCCCGTGGGACAGTTGCTGATGCCGTTACTATGTGTGAAGACAACCGCTTGGGCTGTTGCAAATGCTGGCAATAGAGAAGAGAGCGCCAAGATTGCTAGCGAAGGAAGAAACAAACGCACTGTTTTTTCCATGAACCCGCGAAACGCACCAGAGACCGCTTATAGCATTTTAGCCGATGACAAGGAACAACTTCGACTAGATGCACTTGTATGATGGTGTGCGGCCTCGCCCTTCGGGGTCGTTCGCCGCTATATCAGCAGACGTGCGAACGCGCAAGTCGCTCCGCTGACCAGACATCTTGTTCTGTCCTATTCGTTCTTCGTTTCTCCTGCTCTACCTTCTTTTAGACATGCTTCGAAGTCGCGGATTGTGACCTGAGACGGGAGTTGGAAGAAGCTCATCTTCATAGAGTAGCAATGACAGCATCGCTGTCTGGCTCCTTTGCTAGGGCCGGCGTAAAGTGTCCTTGCTGCATTTTGTTCGAAGAGACCCGAGGTACATAGGCTAGGAGCGAACTAAATTCGAGTACTGTGATGCGCACGTTCCGTGATTACCTAGCTATCTTGATGAGAATTCTTTCTGCTGAAGGCAGCACGTCGAGGACTTTTTCTGGATTCGTCAGTTCAAACGCTCCATATCTCAACATCCGCTTGGGCCAGTTGAGGGACGACTTCAGAAGATCCGTCCAAATAAACAGGGATCGGCCTAGCCTGAGGGCCTCCCAGCCCTCATGGAGCGAACCGCTTGTCTCTCCAGCCTCGACAATGATGGAGGCATTGGCGATCAGTGCCATAGTCCTATTGCGTATGACGAAATTCTGTCGCTGGATTGGATATCCAACGGCAAACTGGGAGACCGCAAGGTGAGATTTCATGATCTCTTCCTGCAGCAGAGCATTCTTCTTCGGGGTAAACCTGATCCAGAGGCGTGCCGAGAACAGCTACAGTTTTTCCTCCGGCATCAATCGCCGCTCGATGCCCGGCCGTATCAATGCCCTCGGCTAAACCGCTAACAATGATCACCTTCTTCTTTACAAGCGTCTTCGAGATCTCAGACGCAACGTCAAGGGCCTTCTCTGATGCTTTTCTGGATCCAATGATTGCGGCTCTCGGTCTGGGTAGTGGAATCTGCATCGGACCAGCCGCATACAGTCTGACCGGTGCATACTTTCTTTCGACATCATTCAGCGGACCTAGAAGCTGATCAGCAGTGAGCGTGGAAATGCGCTACTTTGCTGGGGGTCCCATCATTCTCTCATCTTGTACTGTTTGTCAATAATTCATTGCGTCGATACAAAATCGGTTCCAGCTGTGGACTCTCCAGCCCGTCCCAGTCGCTCCCCAGTCCTTCAAATTTGCTCCGAGCTGGGCCGTCTATTTAAGAGGACAGGAAACCAGAATCCAAAACTAATCGGATCGGACAATTTCTTCCCGAACCTCCTTCCACGACTGTGACGTCTAGACTTATGGGATGGGTTTGACTTCTAGTAGACGGGTGGATGAGAGCGATGTCGGGCGAGAGGTCGAACTGTGCGATCTGTGGGCATGATTTCAGGTCAGACATTTCAGAGGGAGCGAGGCTGGTCCACACATCTCCCTCTGGAATGTTCAAGACCCTACATCTTCAAGAGAACCATGCAGACTATCTAGCGTGGAAGAAGTCGAAATTCAAACCGTCTATAGTTGCCGGTATTGCAACTGGAATAATCTTTGACTTCCTGCTTGCCCTGGTTCTCCACTATTATGGCATTAAACTTCCGCAAGGTCGCGCAGGAGCTTGGCCGTTCCTGGTTGTACTCTTCAGTGTTCTACCGGTTCCATGGCTTCTGCTCAACCGTTGGGGTCTCCGCAGGTTCAGGCGCGAATGGAACGAACGAGGCGGTCTCCCTTCATCGAATCTACCGGTGAGTACCTCTAATAGTAAAGACACCGTTGGATACGAGTAAGCTGACGCCGACCGAAATGTTAGTCGACCCTGATGGTCCATTCAGAACTGCCGTTGTATTTACCAAACCCGTTACCACTCGAAAAATGCGATACGGCACTAGACAAAGCAGGTGTCGATTCTAGAGCGACCTCTTCCGTTTCTTTTTGTAGGCACTCTTGCCAAAGAACCTCGCAGTTACAGATTCAAGATTGTAGTCAAAGACATCCTGGTTCCCCACATACTCGACCTGTTTCCCGCGTTTTACTATTGAATTCCTGGTTAGCTTGAATTTTCTGATGCAGGCTTCGATGTCATCCATGTCCCTCTGGTCGAGACGCCCTGTCTTGGTGACGACTATGTCGGCAGGAGCCAGAGCTCTCAGGTCGATGTTCTTCAAGGACCGGATCCGCTTTGATTTTCTCAAATAGTCATCAGGGAGAAGCTGGGTGAATACTTGACCGTTTGGCCAAAGATGGACCTTGTACCCCGGCTGGGTTGCCTTCACGGCCTTCTGAAACAACTCGATGTCCTTGGCCGGACCAGTGAAGTCGACGTCTATGGTGGAAGCTTTGACACGGTATAGGTTAAGAGCTGTTCCTCCTGCCGCTACGAGGACAATCTTCCGATCCAGTGTCTTCCCGACTTCATTTAGGAAATCGACGAGCTGTTTTGAACTGATGGGCAAGTCTACCCTGTCCGCGGGACATAGAGTTCCATCAGGTTCCTGATCTGTCCGTCATCCACACTGCTTGGGTTGATCCCCCTTTCTTTGAATGCCGAGATTGCGTCGCTGAATTCAGGCGCGGGAGAGATATCGTTGATTGCCTCTAACAGGCCTAGCAGTTTCTCCGCGAAGCCGTGCCTCATCGAGAGGAATTTGAGGAGTTCGAAGCTGGGCCGATTCTTCGAAATCAGGATTGAGGCCGCCGCAGCCCGCCTCGGGTCATCCCCCATAAGAATTGACGAGATGATATACTCCATGGAATAGTCTTTTCCTGGTCTGATTTCCGGCCCCAGCTCCTTATACCCAAACTTGGCAAGGTTGTAAGCCAAATCGCTTTCCTTGATCTTGGAGAGGTTGGTCCGCTCGTTGTCGAATCTTATTCGAGTCCCGTGAATGTAGGCATTCCTGATCAGATTCCAGAAACTCTGAGGGAGGTAGATTGCTATCTTGTCTGACAGCACCTCCTTGATTGGATTCTTCTCGCTAGACTTCAGGAAGTCAATCAGTTTACCTTGGCTCAAAATCAAGTCCTCCATCCTGATGTTGCTGTGTCTCCTTAGCTCATTGATCATGCTCCTTGCCTTCTGTCTGTCGGCCAGGTTCTCTTGGTCAATCAGGATTAGGAGTTCTGCCCGATTCAACCTCATATTGCGTTCAGGCTCGATTAGTAGGATAGACCTGATGAACGAGAGGGCGCTGAGTGCCTGGTCCAGATTGGAAAGAAGGAACTGAGCCTCAGGCCACTTCTGTAGGAAGTTGTGTTTCTTCTGAAGCTCTATCTCTATCAGCATGTCCGGGAGGAGGTAGTTCGAGAAGTTCAGTAGGGGGATTGAAGCATTCCCTTGCTTTTCTATCTGGATGATGTTCTTATCTTTCAGCCCAAGGAGAGCGTTGTAGATGTTCGGGTAGTGCGCCGAACCGAATTCCCGTTTGATTTCGGTCGTCAGTCCTCTAATTGAGATGGGGTTGCCTATCTCCCGCGATATCGTGTCGATTATCTTGAATTCTGTCCCACTGATCAACCCCCTTCCACCCTTTGCCCACACGTTACACCTTCGACGCCATTTCCATATAAGTATACAGTTGTGGTGCTATAATACTATAGTGCAAGCGCTATACATCCAGAACCAGGCTAGTAGGTCTCTCTCTGTGTTCTCGCCGTTGGCCGACTGTTACCATTTACGGTTACCAAACCCGTTACCAATCGAGTAATGTCAATTGCAGTTGAGTCTCGTAACGTAAACCTCGTGTTTGGGAAGTTCTCGTAGGGAGCAGCTACGACGTTTCGATCCGTGTCCCTTGATTGCGGATGATCCTTGTCATCGACCTGGTATTCCCTCCTTCGCGGGAAAATCGCGGCAATGCCGGCAAGGCTTGTATTTGGCGAATGACTATCTCAAATGGGTCCTGAATGGACTGGAGAATAATCTCGCTCGGACTTCTACTGGATACAATTCCATGCTGGTGGCTCGTAGCTCTCGGTCAAGCTGGCTTCACATGGTGGAACAGTGGAACATTCTTTGTGGTCCCAGTGATTATCTCATGTGCGGTTATCGTTACGACCATTGGCTTGGCCAGACATGGTCCGTCAGGAAGTTTCTCGGAATCTGACCTCGTCGTGGTGAGTGCGGGTACCGGTCTGCTCGTGATATTCTTCGGAATTCTTCCGGTAAGTCTAGACTCCATCTCGTATTCGTGGCATTGTCTTGAGAGCGGATTGCCTTGGTTTTGTGACAAGGCAAGCGCGATCAACAGCCTCGCATGGATATGGTTGACATTACTATTAGCTCCGGCCATGGCATTCTTTGCAGCGGTCTTGTTTGCTCTACGAAAGACGACATGACTTCGGCTCGTTAACTAGTCTCTTTCTGCTATCTTTTCATTTTCTCTTATCTTTGTTTTTCCTGTCATCTTTTGTTTTCTTGTTATCTTTTCTCCGACCCCCCCGGGGGTATGCTGACACTCTAAAACTTCTTCACAATCTCACAGACCCCTTCGCCGCCGAAATCGCCCGGAACAAGCCCTAATCCGGAATCGGGGCAAGCGATTTGAGCTTGCGACTTTTTCACGCTGACCTCTCCGCTTAATCCGCGATCTCGAAAACGTCGGATCTACGCATTCCAGGCCCTGAAGCGTGAGACTCGCCCAGAACAGTTTCATCTGGCGGGACCCCCCTCTGAAAAATCTCAAAATCAGTTGCTCCTCGCGACACGAACCCCGGAATCCCGGGACCCGCGTCGCATGTTCAGAATAAGTTCTCTGAAATAGACACACGCTTCTTGAGCTTTGGGGCCAGCCGAATCCTACAAGAGCTCGAGAAATGTGTGGGCTAGAATCTTTGTAACGCTGACGAGGTCGTTGATTCTAACGTGTTCGTCTATTCCGTGAATGTTGCTGTCTTGCCGTGTGGCTCCTAGAACCGCTATAGGGATGCCTAGCGCGCTGACCGCGGCCATGTCCGTAGACCCTTGACTACCGCAAGATGGAGTGTCTCTGCCTAGAACTTTTCTGGCCACTCTCCGGACAGTTCTAACTAGCGGGTGATTGGGCGATGTCAGCATAGGATCGTATCCGAGGAGCATTTTCATGGAGACCTTGACTTCTCGATGCTTAGCCGCAAACTCCTTCACAACCCGCGCAATCTCCCGCCGAACCTGAGCCTCGCTCTCTTCCGGAATAAAGCGACGGTCGACGAGAATCTCGAAAGTATCAGGAATAATATTCCCCTTTAGCCCGCCCTTCGCAGTATTGACGTACAGCCCCGGTTTCATCTTCCTAATACCCCATCCCGGTTCCGTGTTGATTCTAGACCGTCTCTTACTGATCTCTTCTCCGAGCTTTTTCAGATCCTCAATCAATGACGCCCCGTACTCGATAGCATTGACGCCCGTCCACCCGCGTCCCGAGTGAGCCGCTCTTCCGTGCACTGTAATCAGGTATTCCGCGTCCCCGAGACTCGCAACATGCAGCGCCTCGATCCCGCTGTCCGTCGAGAGACAATAATCCATATCCTTCGTAATCACGTGCTTGTCAACTAGATAATTCACACCGCTATACCCGCCCACCTCCTCGTCAGTCGTAAACGTCGGAGTGATCCTCCCGCGGAACTTGGCGCCTGTCTCAACAAGCGCTTTCATCGAAAATATCTCGCAGGCGTTAGATCCTTTCATGTCAGCAGCACCTCGCCCATAGACCTTGCCATTCTTGACCACCGGCTCAAACGGATCATGCGACCATCCAGACGGATCAGCCGGGACCACATCGACATGCCCATTGAGAAGGACCCACGGCCCCTCGCCCTCACCTTTGAGAGTGGCGTAGGTGTTGGGCCTTGGACCCTTCAAGCCGACTTCAGGACTCACTTTCAGGCGCATAGACGCTTCTGGAATGAGGCTCACCGTAGGCGTGACACCTAGGTCCTTGAGCTCACTGGCCAGGACCTGGGATATCCTAGGATAGTTCAGCCCCGGCGGAACAGTAGTATCAATATTAACAAGACGACAAGTAAGATCGACTAGGTCCTTCTTGTGAGCATCAATCCATCGATCAACTTGCTTGACGAGAGTCTGAGAGGGCAAGAGCCGTCAAACGAAAGCTAACGCTTCATGTTAATTGTTCTTTTGGTCGCGAACTCGAAGCGCTAATCGTGCTTCGGCTAGTGGAGTATTCCTCCTTCATTCTCAAACTTCTCAGCGCCAGGGCCCACATAGGTAAGAAGAGTCAGATGGAAGAAGTTCTTACGAATCCAGTTCTGGATCGATTCAAACCAGTTTCTGAACTCGGCAGGTTTCGGAACGAGGTCTTGCTTCTCGCTGTCAAGGTAGTTCATGTCAGCTCGGATTCCACCTGCCAACATTATTTGAGATACGGTCCATGAACTCTGAAACTCTACGACTGGAGATTGGAATCCGTCGATCACATAGCAATTCTTTTCCGGCGCATACTCCGTTGCCACCGGGAGACGAACAGCCTTGTTCAGCAACCAGACCTTTCTCGTGTCCTCATCCTCGGCGGGCTCCGGAAGAACCTGAATCGGTGCAAAATCGGATGAAGGCGAGGTCGCCGGAAGGATTACTAGGTCTCCAGTCGACCGCAAGTACTGTAGGAATGTCTCTTCGTCTTCCTTCGACATGTACAGAACTAGTTGTCTTGGCAAGGAAACACACTCTCTGTCAGATTAGAAATCGTCAAGCTGCGTCCTAAGAGTCGGCCAGCCCTCGTTACTCTTGGAATGGGTCGATTAAATAGCTACAGTCAACGGCGGAGCAATGCACAATGGAGTCGGCCTCTGAATCTGACGGATCCCGATGGGCCAAGGCAATTCTACGGTCCCCAACCGCGATATTCTCCCTGATTCTTATCGCCATCTACACCATTATCGGGGCAATAGTTGGAAACATCTTCGACCCCCTATCCACGGGAAATATCCTCCTGTATTTGCTGGTTCAGTGTGATGCTCCCACGCCCATCTTCCCTTGGACGGTTCTCACCGCCATCTTTCTTCACGCCAGCATTCTTCACATAACGAGCAACGTCTTCTTCCTTCTCTTCTTCGGCTTCATTCTAGAAGAACAAGTGTCGAAATCGCGCTGGGTGACGACTTTCTTCGTTACTGGACTGGTAGGCAGTTTGGGATTCGTAGGCTACGACGTCCTCGGCTACCTCCTGTCAGGAGGAACACCAACAATCGATTGTGCGGTCGGTGCGTCTGGCGCGGTCTACGGCATTATGGGCACAGCAGTGGGAGTAAAAGTAGTGCTCCTGCTAATCTTCCTTTTGGGTCTAGACATTTTCGCCAGAGGTGGAGGTCCAGCCCACCTTGGAGGACTAGTCGCTGGGCTCATCCTGAGAAGATATTGGTCACTTGCGGGAGGAACTTTCCGGGGAATCTAGCAATGGATTCTCTCGAACGGTCATGATTTCCATCTCACCATCGTGCGAGAGTTTGAACAGGTCTGCGACCGGAGATGTATTATGCAACATCCGTACAGCATTCGGACTCGACGGACGTAATATGGCACCAAAGAAGAAGAGCAAGAAAAAGAAAGGCGGCATGTAGACCCGGCTAGGGCATCGTACGCCCTGTTCCTACCCGCTTTTCTTTTTTCCTGATAAACTCTCATTCTCTTTTTGTGATACGGATCTGTTAAGCGGCAAACGCGCTAGGCCGAATTTGATCGAACGTTTTGCCAGCTCTGTTCTTTTTGCGGACTCGAGTCGTGGTTCTCACTACGTTGCAACATCTCGAAGAGGAACCTTTTCCGGCATTCTGTTGCGTCGAGGAGCCATATCCCATTTGACACAAACGTGCTGTCCCACCAGAATAGGACACTTGGTCATGTGTTGAGGTAGCCCTGCTCAGCTAGTTTTACGATGGACTTAGACTACCATATCCAATCGTTGCCGGTTACAGGACTCTTTTGTCGGTTACGCACGTTCCGACCCATGGGCAATACTAGAGATGCTCGACCTGGAGCAGGGCTAAGGATCCGGGTTGTCCCATCAAAAAGCAAGGCTCTCCCTACTCATCATATCATTTTCCATATTCTTGGTCACAATCAGCCCTATAGTAAGGGCCCCTGCCGGGGAAGCCTACACCTTGACCATCTCGCCGTCTCGGCTCCAGGAGAGCATCAGCAGTCAGGTTGTCCTATCGCTCAAAGTGACAAACGCTACCACATTTACAACCTATTCGTTCACTTGGACTGTTGTTGACCCCTCAGGGTCTAGCAGGACGGCAACCAACAGCACGAACACTGGCTTCGGCACGTCCTTTACGCTGAGCACAGATTTTCCAAAGAATTTCCCTCCCGCCAGTTTGAGGTATGTAGGGAACTACACGGTCCGCGTGGACGAGACTAGCCCTGCGAACAAGGCGAATGTCGCGAGTGGGCGTTTCCAGGTTGGGCTAACTAGCGCTGGAACCTATCGGCGAACAGACATGACATCCATTCAAGGGATCGGATACAGGGCTGGAGAGAATGTGACAATAGACATGTCCTACGGCTCAAACCCTGTTCCGGGGTTTCCAAACTGGGGTTCTGCTGATTCCAACGGAGTACTGTCATACCTATGGCAATCTTCTCCCGGAGCAGCTACGGGAGTCTACAATGTAACTCTTCAAGGGTCTACAACTCTGAAGGTTCCGGCTGACACAGAGGTCTTCACGCTACTTGTCACCAATATTACCATACCGCAGTTGATGGTCTCTCGAACTTCTCTTGTGAGAACGGAGACCCAGGTTTTCACGTTCAATCCGACATATCTGAGCGGGGTGGCAGTGCAATCAGGTTCTGTCACTGTAACCATTGTAGAGCCAGACTCGACCACGACGCATTACACAAGTGCGACCTACGATGCGACCATGGGTATGTTTGATGCCAACTACCGCATACCGTTGACGAGCGGAGCGGGTACTTGGGCGTCAAGCATCCGTGCGGCGAGCTTCAACGATGGTTACGGAAATACCGGTCCACTCGTCGGGGTGACCGACGGTTTCAATGTGCAGCCAGCTCAGCTCTCGGTCAATGTGAGCCTCCAGAACAAGACTTACGCTCCCGGAGATGTCGTGGCTGTCTACGCGAGCGTTTTGAGCCCCGATGGAAGCCAGTTCACGTCTGGCACGGTAACCGCGTATCTCTCCCCATTAAACTCTGCAGCCCGGATAGGATCAGGGGTTTCTCTCTTCTATGTTCCGAGCCAGGCGAGATGGGTTGGAAGCACGATAGTAAACTCTACGGATCCTGCGGGGGTCTGGTTGGTCAACGTTAACGCCTCGGACACATACCGCAACACTGGGCAAGGCACCAGTGTTGCTGTGGTGAACAACAGCCTCGCTCCGCCAAGCCAGCCTCTCAACCTGTTCTATTTCCTAGTTGTGGCGGGAATAATCGGCGGCGGCTTCACCAGTGCTCTACTCTTCAGGAGATTCAACTCGACAGACGCCCCCTTCGGAGAACTATACACATTCACAGGTGGCGAGTTCCAGCCTCCTACTACATTGATGATTCGAGGAGAATCAGGCTCCGGAACCACCACCCTAGGGTTGCAACTTGTCTACGAGAGCCTACAATCGGGAAGGTCGGTCGTCATATTGACCTATGAATCGTTCCCCTCTGAGATTCAGAGGCAGATGAAGGATATGGGATGGGACGTCCAACGATACGTCGACGACGGAAACCTCCAGTTCATCGACTGCTACTCTGCCCTAGTAGGAGGGGAAACGTCAATCAAAGACCCTATAGATTTCACAGAAGTCAGCATCCAAGTAAGCAGCAAGGTAAGTGGCGCCAAGGGCCCCGTCACAGTATTCCTAGACTCATTCACGCCTATCTTCAACACCGCACAGGTGCGTCATGCGATAAACTTCCTCCGGGTCTTAGGTGCCAAGGTGAAGAACGATGGAGGATTCTTCATCATGACGGGAACAAAGGGGTCCCTCCCGGAAGCGGTCGAGTCGAACCTAGAATCCGTAGTTGACGGTGTCATTGACCTACACATCATCCGAAAAGGGCATCGAATGATCAGACAGCTGACTGTGAAGAAGGTCGCGGGCCACCAGATAGGCTTCGTCGAGAAAGAATTCAGAATAGTACAAGGAAAAGGAATACTGTTCAGGATGCCAAGAATAGACCTAGACTTCGTGCGGCGAAAGTAGAAGGCGTAACTGCAGGGACTGTTACTCCAAAACGATCTCTAATACTCCAAGGTCAAGAGAACACGTGGAGACGGCGCTTCCAGAATGGCAATAGATCTGACGCTGTCATCCAAGGCCGCTGAAAAACGCCTCTGGATCGCTCTCGGAGTCTCACTACTAATCGTCGCCGTAGAAGTTACCGGAGGAGTGCTGGGTCAGAGCCTCGCACTGCTAGGCGACTCAGCACACGTGCTGACGGACGTTCTCACCGTCGGAATTGCGATACTAACACTACGGCTCGGCCGGATGCGTCATACACCGAGACGGACCTTCGGCTACCATCGAGCAGAGATATTCGCCGCGCTAGTTAACGGCTCAACACTCATCGCAGTAGCACTCGTGATTATATTCCAGGCATTTCTGCGACTTCAACAACCTC
>Ga0209808_1000160_pt1 | contig 35101 bp, 36 predicted proteins | sample GraSoiAngelo_157_FD_186171 | JGI IMG/M metagenome (GOLD analysis project Ga0209808, IMG submission 186171) | Grasslands soil microbial communities from the Angelo Coastal Reserve, California, USA - 14_1009_16_20cm (SPAdes) (version 2) | ecosystem: Environmental > Terrestrial > Soil > Grasslands ... | reverse complement strand
TTGGATCGCTACCGGCACACCTGATTAGCCTAATTTAATTTAGGCTATACAAGCCCACGCCTCACAAAACACGTTCTGATGCGGCTTTCGCGCACATTTCTCGCTATATTTCGTAAACTGGGGCTAGGGCAGACGTTCAACCCACGATTGACTTTCACTGGATCAAGAATCGATACCCAGCCAAGGCCTAGTCCATGGGTGCGCGCAGCCAGCCACAAGGAGTGGACGGCAAGAACGGCCGAATATTCCAGGGTCTCTGGCATTGTGATTCTGCCGAGTCCGCTCCCATGATGAGTCTTCTCGCTCAAGAATACCGCCAACTGGACCGGAGCATCGCGAAGACCTGCCAATTTTAAGCTGGCATAAAGATGCGCTTTTTCGCCCGAGTATAGCTTCAGAGCTTCACGATTGCAGTCTTCGAAGTTTGCACGCACGGATTCGCGGCATTTGTCTGACTCAACGATCACAAATCGCCAGGGCTGGCTGTGGCCGACCGATGGAGCCAGCGAGGCCAGGCAGATGAGATGTTCGACCAATCGAGCATCGACGGGGTCGGAGCGAAAGCTCCGAACATCGCGTCTCCACTTGAGGAGTTCTTCAAACTGTTGCCGAAAACTCTCGTCAAATTCCGGTTCGTGGAGGTCATCTTGGTGATCCTTTGTGCTCATGAAACGTAGATCTCTTAACATTCCAATTGTCCGATGCAGAGTTGAAGTCTCTGATCGCAACGACAATTCACGAGGTCCTGCTTCGCTATCGAGAGCTGGGAAACAACCAGGCATCTCAAATTGGATAAGCGCCGCAAATTCGGCAGTACCGCATGTCGGTGCGCGATACAGGTCCTTGGCATTCAGAGCAGGTTTTGACGCCGCGAGCCAACTCCTTCGGCGGAGGGAGCAGGCTACGATACATCAGGTAGTAGAAACATTGTTCCTTGTCGCGCAACTTCACGGAATCGTACGTAGCGGCACGCTCGCGTTCCCGCTCAAACACGGTGTCGTTTACTGACTCCTCCGCAAGCTGTTTCAACGCCGTGCTGCCGGATCCATATTCAATCGGCGTCTTCAAGCGCCCGGCGATTTCTCTCGGCAGCAGACTGGAAAATGCTTCTCTCAGGATTTTCTTTCCAAAACGCTGACCTTGATCATCGCCAACGAGATCGTCGTAGCCGAGCGACAAGGCAAAGTCTCGGATGGCAGGCGACAAGTAGGGTACGTCGACGCCCACACCTAGGGCCTGGCCGATCACTTGGCTCGTGAAATGCATGATGTCGTTCAAATGGCGAATATAAGAAGGTAGCCGCTCCGCGGACATGTTGAACATGAAGCTGTAGCCAGCAAAGAGCTCGTCGGCAGCATCGCCGGTTAGAACGGCCGACAATCCGCGCTTCGATGCCGCTTCCATGGCGACATGCGTCACGATGCTATTGCGGAGTTCCATGGGATCGAAAGTTTGCAGGAGAAGGACCAGCTCCGGCATTCGATCTAGCAACTCCTTCAAGCTGGGCCGCAATATTTCGAGGTCGAGTCCCAGCCGTTCCACCATGAGTCGGGCAAATGGCTCGTCGAGCCCGGTGCCCTCCTCGACCGAAACCATTACCGCCTGCAGGCGGCGTCCATGGGAAGCCGCAATCGCTGCCAATACGCTCGTGTCCAGGCCGCCAGAAAAAAGGATGCCGTCGGCAGAACTAGCCAGGACTCGATCGATTACCAGGTTGCGCAGCTGTTTGACTCGCTCCTGGCGATCAGCTGGCGTGAGAAGTTGCGGGCTCAAGCTGTTTGTCATGATGTCTCCTGCGAAGGAATTCGTATCCCCCAAAAAGGACTGCTCCGCCAAGCAGCGTGCTCAAAGAAGAAGTCCGGTAATAAGGCAGCGCCGCGACATAACAGGCGACTAGTCCGTCGCGTGTGTGCGGGTAGACTCCCCACGCGAGCCAGACACCGAAGTTGCTGATCATAAAATAGACTGTCGAAGCGGCAACCGCACACGCTGCGAAACGGACAACCGAGAGGTTCTGACGAAGTAAGCCTCCGATCCACGCCATCGCAGCAAAAGCCACCAGAGTGATTGCATGTCCCCATCTGACTTCCATATGGAAAACCTGCGTCGTCAGGATCCAATCGCCTATTGCCAACACGACGACAGGGAACCAGATCGCATCGCGTTTTCTTAGGCGAGCACCGCTAAAGAGCAGCGCACCAAAAACAGGCGAGAAGCCAGGCAGGTGCGAGTTCATTAAGAATCGGGTGAGCGCTGCGACGACAAAAACTAAGTAGATCATCTTCGTCTCCTTGCTTGTTTTGGATTATTGCGGTTGTGCCACTGGCACCAAAGCCGATGGTCCTGGTCAAGACTTGGAGCACCTGGGTTGATGACAACGGTGACGCTCAACCAGGGAAACTCTCGCCCAACCAGACGGAAGAGTTGAGTTCGGACGATCGTCTGTTCGGGAAGACTCAGCGCAGACCCGACCAGCGCATCGGTATCTGCAGGCGCTCCTTGCTGAATCAACCACTTCGCCATCGGTCCCGGTCTCAAATCCGGACTGGCGAGCGTAATGACGTGCCGACCCTTGCGGAAACAATCCAGCATGTACCGCTTCTTTTCTTCAGGGTCACCCAGATCGTGAAAGCTGATGATCGCGCTTTCATCGAGATTGATACACGCGTACGCGGCCGCCAGCTGCACGGAACTGATTCCCGGATGGATTTGCACCTCAAAGCCGACGAGAGCACGCATCAATCCCTTGAGCCCGGAAGACAAGCACGGATCGCCCACGCGCGGGACAGCCAGCAGCTTGCGAGTCCGCTTCGCCTCGCGGACCGCAGCGCGCGTGGCCTGAACGTAATTGCGGACGTCTTGGAGAAAGACTTTCTTGCCGGCAACACAATCGCGCACCGGCAATAGGTCCATGTCCCAACCCAAGATGATTTCGGCTCTTGAAATGATTTCGCGTGCCTCGGGCGTCACAAGTGTGGACGCGCCCGGCCCGACTCCCACTAGGACTGCTTTCAGTTTGTTCCGCGCCGGCATCTATGCCACCTTCCGCCAGAGATCCAGCTCCGCTCCGAATGCGCAGCACTGAGGATGAAGGAGTTTGGCCATCAACTCGACTCCGTCAACCAAGAGTGGTCCGGGACGATGAAACAGGCTGCTCTCGAGAGCAAAGACGCGACCTTCGCGGACGGCCGGAAAGTCCCTCCAGGGAGAAAGATCGCGAAGGCCCGTCCACTCATCCGCAGTCCGACTCTGAGAGAAACTGCAGGGTAATAAGAAGATGACTTCTGGAGATTCTCCTCGCAGTTGATCGACTGCGATGCGGGAAGACGCCTCTCGTTCGCTTCCCACGCGCGCATCTCCACCAGCCAACCGCACCATCTGCGTGATCCAGGCACCGGCGGACATGAGCGGATCAAACCAACTCAAACAAAAGACGCGCGGGCGGTATTCCGAAGCCGTCTTTTTAGCTATACGTTCCAGACGCGCCGCAAGCTCAGCGACCACCCGTTCCGCCTGAGACATGCACCCCGTAGCCGATCCGACATTGAGAATGTCCTTGTAAAGCCCGGAAAACCCTGTCGCCGCGAGCGAAAGCCAGTTTGTATTTAGCTTCATGCTCTCCAGGGCGTAGACGGTGCGATCACGATCTACGGCACATACGCTGCACTGTTCTTGGGTGATGACCAAATCGGGATGCAAGCGCTCGAATAATTCGGCTTGAATCACATAGAGACTGTGTCCTGACACCGCACTGGCGCGCACTTTCTGATCGATCTCGTAGCTAGTCAGGTCCGAGCCGAGCGTCGTGCCGGTAAGCCGGGGCCGATTCAAGATCTCGGCGGGATAGTCGCAATCGTGCGAGATCCCGACTATGTCCTTCGCCAGACCCAGGGCGCACAAAATCTCGGTCGCACTCGGCACCATCGAAACAATTCTCATAGTTGATCCTTGGTCTCTCTGCGTCTTGCATCTGCAAAGCGAGCCGCATTCACGTTTAGCGCTATGACGCTCCAGTGATTTTCCAGTTTTTCCAAAGTGGTTAGAGCACCATGATTTTGGCCGATGCGCGAAATGCGTTCGTCCGGAACTCCGAGGACCCAGGCTACGGCTGTCCGGATGAAGCCAGCGTGCGTGACAACCAGCGTGCAACCGGCCTCCGCATGCTTTCCCAACTGCTCCAGTTGCTCGACTACTCTTGCTTGCAACTCCAGGAACGACTCACCTCCAGGCGGCCGGTGGTGAGGGAAAAACTTGGCCCAGGCCCGCGCGTCATCCGGGTATTGAAGCTCGACTTCTTTCCACGCCAATCCCTCCCATAGGCCGAAGTTCATCTCCCGTAAGGCGGGTGAAGTCGCGTAGCGGAGGCCGAAATGTTTTGCGATCGGCTCGGCAGTTTCTGTCGCTCGCCGGAGATCACTAGACCAGATCGCTCTTGGGACTACTTGAGATACACTCCGGATGACAGACGGAATTTGGTCGTGTCCTTGTACGCTCAAGCTGGGATCCGAGTGACCGCAGAAGCATCCATGAAGGTCTGTCTGTGCATGACGCAAAAGAGCAATCTGGATCGTCGCGTCACACGATTGCCGGTTTTTCACTGCCGTCAGAGTCATCGTAGGAGCGCTCCATAGAAATAAATAGCGATCTCAGTGATTTGGTTGGTGGCGCCAAAACAGTCACCGGTCACGCCCTGAATGTGACGCTTAAAGTAAAGACCACTTGCTGCAGTTACTAACAGAGTGATCAGCCACGGCAAAAGACTGCCGAGACCAAGCGCAGCTACCACGCTGAGTGCGGCAAAACCTGTACCCCACAGCAGCGATGAGAGAGGCATGCGGCCTGCGACCGCCCCGCCCAATCCCTGGTCTTCGCGGGCATAGGGCAGCCAGAAACCGAGCGGCAGGGCCGTCCATCGACAGAGCACGCTGGACGCGACCAGGAATCCCGGAAGCCGCGTCGGTGAGGTCTCACTAATAAGGATGAAACGTGCGAGAAGCGAAAGCGTGACAGCCACAGCTCCGAAACTGCCAATCCTGCTATCTCGCATGATCATCAGGATCTTTTCCTTCGTCCACCCGCCGCCAAAACCATCCGCGGCATCGGCCAACCCATCTTCATGAAGCGCTCCTGTGATCAACACGAGATAGAGGATGAGCACCAGCGTGAGCACCTGAGGGTGCACACGTGCGGCGAGAGTACGCTGAATGGCAACCGCAACCAGCCCAATTCCAAGTCCCACAACGGGAAAGAACTTGGCCGCACGAGCCAGAGCGCATGGCTCGCGGGACAGTCCCGAGACAGGGATTCGCGTCATGAATTGCAAAGCCAACAGAAGCTCATTTAGTGTTTTCATCACAGGGGCCCCCCGCTTACTCCAGCCGACGAGAACGTTGCCATTTCGTTCAACATGCGAATCGCTGCTTCGATCACCATCATGGACAGCACAGCGCCGGTGCCTTCACCCAGGCGCATTCCGAGGTTCAAAATCGGCTCCAGTCCGATGTAGTCCAGCAAGACCCTGTGGCCAGGCTCCTCGGAAAGGTGCCCAGCAAACAAAATGTTCTTTACCTTCGGTTCTATGGCGTATGCGAGGGCAGCAGCAGCGGTTGAGATAAAACCATCGATGACAACGGGAACGCGCTGCTCCTGTGCTTCAAGCAGCGTGCCGGTCATTGCTGCGATTTCCAGGCCGCCCACTTTTTGCAGGACATCGTGTGGACTGGGATTCTTGTCCAGGCCGTTTACGCTTAAAGCCCTCTCGATAACCTGGCGCTTATGAATGAGTGCTTCAGGCGAAACTCCTGTTCCCGATCCCGTCACGTCCACAACCGGCTTTCCTGATAAGGCCGCGGCAGTTGCGGCAGCTGCGGTTGTGTTTCCAATGCCCATTTCTCCAACGGCGATGAGGTCGCGGTTCAGAAGGCGGGCTTGTTGAGCCAATGTTCGCCCGACTGCGACTGCCGCACTCGCTTCGGACTCGGTCATTGCCGGTCCCATCGCCATGTTGCGCGTGCCGCGCCTTATCTTCTTGTTGACAAGGTTAGGGTGAGAGTCGATATCCGCATCGACGCCGACATCAACCACAATGACTTCAGCTCCGGCGCAGCGCGCAAAAACGTTGATGGCTGCCCCATTCGCAAGAAAGTTTCGGACCATCTGCTGGGTCACGGCCTTGGGATAGGCGCTTACGCCCTCCTCGGTGACGCCGTGATCCGCGGCAAAGACATAGACCGCCTTGTTCGCGCAGCCTGGAGATTCCAGTTCCCGAATCGAGACAATCCTGGCCGCGATTTCTTCGAGCCGCCCGAGACTGCCTAGAGGTTTGGTCAGGCTATCCAGCTTTCCTTTTGCGAAGGCTTGCCAATCGCGCGGCGCATGGACAGCAGACTCTTTCGAAAGAGCCGGCTCCGATGACGTTCCAGTGACGAGAGGTTGCCCCGTGAGATCGGTTAGTGGATTTTCCACGACTCGCCTCCCAGCGTAAGTTTCATGCCGGCTCGAAACGTGAACGGCAAAGAGGGAAAGCCAAAAGCTGCGTCGTAATGCTGGTTCAATATATTTTCCAGGCTCGTGTACAACTCGACTCCCGAATTGATTCGCAAGCTGCCGTTCAGATCGATCTTCTGGTAGGCCGCATCCAGATTTCTGTTGGGAAGCAGCATAGTATTGCCAAAGAACGGGTCAGTAAGATGTGTGCTGTCATCGCGCCTTCCGACAAGAGTTCCGTTGAGCGATAGCGTGAAGCTTGGCCGGATGAAGCCGATCAGGAAATCTCCAGAATGGGGCGCCCGGCGAAATGGACGGCCGCCGACGAGGGGTGTGGACGTGCCAATGGGAATCGTAGGGAAATTCGGATTGAAGGCGGGCGACAGCGCACTGCTTGCAAACGAACGTTGCACCACCGCGTCCAGGTATGTGTAGCTTCCTCTTGCCGTAATGCCGTGGCCCAAATCCCATTCAAGTTCCGCCTCCGCCCCCATGGCGCGATAAGCGCCTGAGTTGACGCTTGCTCCGAATGGGGTGGCGGCCGCGACGGCAGGGGGAACCCCGAGCTGCGGCAAGACGCTGGCGTCCACAAACTCGATCTGGTCTCCAAATTCGTTGTGAAAGAGAGTGAGCCCGAGTCTGGCGCGTCCGTTCCAGGCGATTTCATCGGCGCCGAAGTCAAAGCTTCGCGAGCGCTCAGCGCCGATCGGTTTTACATGGAACTGGGACGTGAGTTGAGGGCCGTTGGGAAGTTGAGAGAGTAAAACAAAAAGGGACGTGCTCTCATCGAAAATGGCCGGTTCTTTGATACCCGTTCCATAGTTGAATCTCAGCTTGGTGCCGTTCAAAAACCCTGTCGATCGCAAGCGGGCCAGGTAGTACGCAAGCGAAACCCGCGGGGTGGGCTCGACTCCAAAAATGGCATTGTCTTCAATTCCAACTCCCCCGGTGGCATACAGACGGTCCCAAAGATTGCCTGCGAGCTGAGCGATGTAACTGAAATTGTCTCGGTCCGTCGGAGTCTTGGTTCCCGCAAAGCGGGTGAAGCCGCTTTCCTTCCCATAGCGGAATGCGAAAAGCCCGGAAAGATGGCAGTTGAACCTGTAGTCGGATTGCGTGTAGATAAAGTTCCGGTTTGATTGGCTATCGAACAGGGACGGGTACACGCCGGCGAAATCCAGGATGGCGCGCCCACTCGTCACGAAGCCGTTTGCGCCGCGCAGGGTGATTTGGTTTCCCAAGAAATTCGCACCTGAGCCGAATGGATCGAACGCTTCTCCTGTCGGGCTCGGATTGTCGAACTGGAAGCGGAGCCGAGTAGCGCCGTAACGAAGCAGGTTGTGCCAGCGCTCGGTTGTCTGGTTCTGTGCGGTTATTCCGTAATAGGTGTCTTGCTCCTTCTGGAAGGAGTCGTCCGCTATGCCGTAGAGGTCGAGAGCGTTCGGCAGTCCCAGCGCGGTAGCCGAGCGCCGCAAAGTAAACCGAGCCTGAGTCGAGCTGCTTGGCGACCAGCCGAAGTTGCCGGCGTAGGTTCCATTGTGGAAGGCGCTGTTGGGTTCACCGTTTCCTGTATCCAAGCGGGAAAAGTCGGAAAAGTAGTCCAGTTGGCCGTGCGCTCCGCCGATGGAGACCTCCTGGCGCTTGGTCCTGAAATTCCCTCCATCAATGGAATAGGTGAGTTCCGGCAAGCGAGTCGTACCTTGCCTCGTGGTCAGACTTACGACGCTCGCCAGTGCGTCAGCGCCGTACAGAACGCTGTTTGGTCCGCGCAGGACTTCAACCTGATCAATTCCGGTGGAAGAGAGATTCCCGAATTCGACACGCCCGCCGATGTCGTTGACCGAAATCCCGTCCAGCGATACTTTGTTGGCGTCAGGATTCCCTCCGCGCACAAACAGATCTGTGGTTCCACCGCGCGGGCCGGTTTGGAGCACTTGAATACCAGGAACGACGCGAAGCGCTTCGTGTACGTCCAGCTTTTCCGACAGGGTCACGTCGCGAATGACTGCAATCGATGCGCCGACTTGCGAGTCGAGTGCGGGAGTTCCGGTCGCAGATACGCCCACCTGCTGGGTTACGGTTCCTATCTTCAGCGGAAGAACGATGTGGGGAGCTTTCTCGCCGCCGACGTATACGTCGGGGCTCTCTTGCTCGGCGAAACCAGGCGCCATCGCGCGCACTCTGTAGCGCCCAGTGCTCAGTGACAGAAAGGCAAACTCACCCAGGTCATTTGAAGTGGTTTGTGCGAGCGCAGTGTTATCGCGAAGGAGTGTTACTTCTGCGTGGGGAACGACCGCGCCAAGCGGATCCGAGACTGTGCCGCGCAACTCGGCGCCATGCGCTGCAAACGAAAAAAGTGAAGATAGAAGAAGTGAAACGAGAACTGCCGGAATGGCACTGGACCACTTGGAATTGCCGATCTGCATAGTCATCTCCCCCTCGGAAGAATGGACCTTGGTACATCGGCAAGACCGGTCTCCTGACTCGCGACCTACATCTCGTGTGAAGGCCTTCCCGCCCTTTGGCAGTGGCCATCACATTCTTCCGGGTCGCTTACAGTTGCGGGGCAGTAGCGGATTCTCACCGCTTTCCCGAGCATCCTGCCGATTCAATTGTTCTCAGTCGTTGACTGTTCCGAGCAGCTCTACAATCGGGCTGCTCCCAACACCTCATCATCGATCGCAAAGTCTGATTGCGCGGCGACAGGCAACGCTCCCTTAACAGGAACCGGTATACCTGCAACCATCAGAATTACGTTGTCCGCTAGCGCTGCCACGCGCTGGTTCAGTTCCCCCAAGAGATCACAATAAAATCTCCCGGTCGCAGTCGGTGGGTGAACTCCGCTCCCTACTTCATTCGAAACCAGGATGATCGAAGCCTTCGTTTCTTTCAGCGCAGAACACAGTCGATTTGTATGCTCCTTGATCGCTGATTCTTCGCCCTGCGCTTTGCTCATGACATTTGCCAGGTAAACGGTCAAGCAGTCGATTACCCCTAACTGTCTCGGATCCTGAAGACTTCCGATCGCCACGTCGAGATCGACCGGCACTTCAAGCGTCTGCCATGTAGCGCGGCGGCTCTTGCGATGGCGTTCGATCCGCAGTTCCATCTCCGGATCGCTCGGCCTCGCGGTAGCGATAAAGACCACGCTCCCAGATGCAGAGGCGATTCGCTGCGCGAAACGACTCTTGCCACTGCGTACGCCGCCAAGCACGAAGGTCACCTTATTCGGGTGGGCTTCTTGCATGCTGTTGCCTTCAATCTATCGGGAACTAATTGGGGCGATTCCAAGGACCGAAATGGCCCGAGAAAGACGCTCCTCGACTCTCCCATCGAAGTCGATTAAAGCAGTTGACGTGCTCCTGGTCGGTCTCCTGACTTACGCTTCATCGGACTTGAGCTGCCTTCCCAGGAAATGATCCCGGTGGCACATCGTTGCTCTCATCCTGGCGTTTACAGTTGCGGGGCAGTGGCGGATTTTCACCGCGCTTCCCGTTCACCAAGAGTAGAAGGGTTTATACGCCGCGGGAGTTTCGATGTCAATGGCATTGATTTGTGCACCTTGCTCAAGCCGAGTTTTTGGGCACCTTCTCCGCTCCTGCGGCCAACGAACCACTGCACACGGTCGTTCTTTTATGCCGAGATCACGGGAGACAGAGGAGCCCAAATAGAGGAGGTAAGAGGAGGTAGCTTGGGTTGAGCCTTCTCGAAAGGGCGATCTACCGCTGGCGCGTCTAACTCGTGACCATGTGCTACCGGTGGTCAGCCCCGTCTCTCTTTTTTCTTCTGCCGTGTGAACAGGAGTGCTATGGAACCGACTTCGCACATTCTTCGAGGGGGCCCAACTCCAGCTGATAGCCGCTCAAGTCAGCCTTAAGCCGGGCCGAAACATCCGCAAAACTCCCAGCGGTCAGCGCGTCCGAATTGAGAGACATTTTCTTGCCGCAGATTTCCAACGGTTCAGTCTTAACCTGGAAAGCACCCATTAATTTTTCGCTCCCGTAAATGGGCACACCCCCGACGAGAACTAGGTGCACGTCCTCTGGCTTCGCATGCGCTAAAGTCGTGTAAGGTTGCGCTCCCTCACCCATCAGTACGAAAAGATCGGCGTAAAGCTCCTGCCTTAGGCTCCCCACTTTGTCATCGATTCCCGCAACTCGGGCCGGAATGGCCGTTGCCATTTCAAACAGGTCGCGATCGGAAAACAAAGAGAAAAATTGGTTATGACTCAGCTGGCTCGCGTATCGTAGTTCCGCGAACGTGTTTATGCTCCCCGTCGGCGACCAATCCGGAGCGATGGCTATCGTCACGCCTTGAAGCCAGGCCTCGGCCACGTTTGCTGTCGACCCGTATAGCTCCATGTTGCTCCGCGGCAACCAGATCAGTGCTGTGCCACTCGTCCTCATTTCGCGGAAATCGTCGCTTCCTAGGGCAGCGCCGTGGATGATGGCTGTGTGCGGGCCCAAAAATCCCAAGCCTTTCAGCGCCCGAAACTCGACGGTAGATTCTGTGTCGGCTGGGGATCCTTCCGCGACATGAATGAGCAGTAGGTCTATCTTATTTGCGGTTATTTCGTCAGAAATTCTGCGAAGATCGCTTTGCTTCAAATCACGAGGCGCGACGCCGAGAGTATTTTCCGCTCGCTCGCCACTCATCTGAGCTCCGCGATTGTCGCCTCGTCGCAAATATTTATGACTAGGTCAAGTCCTAAGGCAGGCCCGCCGAGAGCCCGTACAATGGCAATATGGAATCTTTTTCCCAGGAGGACCCTCACCCTAAGGGTCCGTTGTCGTCCCCTTCGTTGCTTCTCTTGGTTGAGATTCTTCGGGACCCAAGGGTTGAGCAGGACGAAAATGCGCACCTAATTGCCAACGTTCTCATAGCAAACCTAGACCGGCCAAAGCTTGGCAGGCTTGTAGCCTCCTGAAGACCGCGACTTTCTTTGCGAAACTTTTCCGAAAGGTTGGTTGGTCCATGTCGCTCGCAGCAAGCGTCGTGGTCGCTTCGAACGCGACGAGAATCTGATGCCCTTCTCGCCCTCTCTCAACTGGCGTCCGAGGAGGCAAATGCGAAAAGCGGCTTTGCTTTAGTCTGAATAGAGTAGTTGCCGTGCCCGGCAGAAAAACGCGAGGGTCAGCAGCGCAGCGGTGAGCGCGAGATAGAGGGCGGCGTAATGCAGCGTTAAAACGCAGTTGGCGGCGCCCGTGAAATCGAGCCCAGGCGTGCGATTCATCGGGCCGATGCACCACAGCGCTGTCAGCAGACCTCCGTAGGGCTTGCCGGAACCACTCCAAATTCCCAGAGCGAGCGCGAGCGAAGGAAGAAAAACCGCGCCAGCGAGCCAAGCCAAGAGACTGGCATTCTGACCGGCGAGGAAGAGACGCGTCGCAGCACCGATACCGGTGAGCATCGCAACTGCGACGCCGGCAAACCAGCATGCCGGTAGGTGTCGCCGAAGAATCCGAGCCGAAGAGAAAAGAAGCTCGCGTGTTCCAGAGCGTGTTTCGCGTGCGCCCATTGCCGACCAGACGACAGTTCGTGCTGTCCTACCGGGAACAGTTGGCCTTCGCAAATGAACTCGTAAGGAAACGTCGCGCCTAGGACATCGATGGGATGGATGGCGTCGCACGGATGCAGGTAGTAGGAAGCACCGGTGTTGGCGGCGAGAGCAACTCCGCCGCTAATGTGGTCCGCGTGGCCGTGGGTGTCAATCACCGCTTCGATCGTGAGACTCGCGCCGCGAGCCAAGTCCAGGCAAGGATGGAGGTGGCGGAGAGGATCGATCACGATGGCCTTCCCCGCGCTCGCGACAATGTAGCTTAAGCATCCGCGCGCCGGCCGGCTCACCTGATAGATCGCCAAATCGGGATCCTCGACCAAGGCACGGACAGCATAGTGCTCGCCCCACGCTTTCATCCCACCCTTGAGGTTGGAACTGGTGTAGCCCAGGCGGCGCAGCCCCTGCGCGACGAACTCCGAAGTGTCCCTTTGGCGCATACTGAAAGGATCGGCAGATCAGCGTGAAGTTGGTCCGCCAGGTCCCGCTCGACGTAAGCAACGACGGAGCCCAACATCTCGTCTTTGCCGCCAAGTTCGAGCATCTCGAAATAGGGAATGTTGACTGCTTGCACGGGGCGGCGGCCTTCGAGTCGGAACTTCTCGAACTCATCGCGATTGCGCACATCGAGGACGAAGAATCTTTCGCGGCGTTCCAGCCGTGCGAGCAGATCTCCCGCAGTCCAGACTTCCTCTTTCAATCGTTCTACCACTGGTGGGCTCCTTCACCTGCATGATACCTACTTCGGCTGGGGAACGATTCGCAGATAGGGCCGGGGTGCCTTCCAGCCACCAGGATACTTCTGCTTGGCTTCTTCCTCCCCCACCGACGGCAGGATAATTACATCGTCGCCCTGTTTCCAGTTCACCGGCGTGGCCACCTTGTGCTTGGCCGTGAGTTGGATCGAATCGAGTACGCGCAGTACTTCGTCGAAGTTACGGCCGGTGCTCATCGGGTAGCTGAGCATCAGCTTGATCTTCTTGTCGGGACCGATCACGAACACGGTTCGCACGGTGGCATTCGTGCCCGCGGTGCGGCCTTCGGACGTATCGCCAGCATCGGCCGGTAGCATGTCATAAAGTTTGGCCACCTTGAGTTCCGGGTCCCCGATCATCGGGTATTTCACCTTGTGGCCCTGGGTCTCTTCGATGTCCATAGCCCACTTGCTGTGGCTGCTGACCGGGTCCACGCTCAATCCGATGATTCTGCAGTTACGTTTCTCAAATTCCGGCTGCAGCGCGGCCATGTAGCCGAGTTCCGTGGTGCACACCGGGGTAAAGTCTTTGGGATGCGAGAACAAGATCGCCCAGCCGTTGCCGATCCATTCATGGAAGTTGATGGTTCCCTGCGAAGTTTCCGCGGTGAAATTGGGGGCATCGTCGTTTATGCGCAACATCGTTTGTATCCTGGTGTCGTGTTTTTTAGGGCCGGCACCCTGGAATCATCCTTCGGCTTTTCCAAATCTCGAACAGCGTAAAAAGGAGGAATTTCCGATATGGACTTCCGGTTAGTGCATCTTACGCTTCTCCTGCCCTAGGCACAACGAATTTGCCACCAGGGCAGGCCACGGCGAGATCGCGGCAGAGTTGGCACACAGGACTATGGATCCACAAACCGCCTCGCGGCAAGCCAAAGGAAAAAACGTGAAGACGACAAATGGGATGGTTGGTAGGGGCGGTGGGGATCGAACCCGATCACCCGACGAATTCGCAATGATTTTACGCGGCGCCATCCTCAACTCGGGATGTTACCTCCCGCTTCCTAACAAGGCATTTTGAACTCCGGAGGTCGATATGCCGCCTTCTTCCGCCTCGAAAATTCAGCAAGTACATTTGCTCCGACGAAATCCGCTGTCTGGGACGTGGGATACAAGCCCACGTCCGATTCGCGAAGATGAACCCGAGCCACAGGACAACCCTAACTTGACTAGCCATCTGACTAGCCATATAATCTGACTTGAGGAGTAGTCCATGACCAAATGGCAGTTGCAGGAAGCCAAAGCGCGTTTCAGCGAACTTATTGACGACACTATCGAAAAGGGACCGCAAGTCGTTACCCGCCGTGGAATTGACACTGCTGTCGTCGTTTCCATCGAGGAATGGCACAAACTCAGGGACGAGAAACGTCTGACCTGGAAGGATGTCCTCCTCGGTGATGGCCAACGATTCGAGATTCCCCTCCCCAATCGCGGCATGGTGAAATCGCGCCGGCCCCCGGTGTACGATTGATTCGCTACCTAATCGACACGAATGTCGTGTCTGAGATGCGCAAGCCGAAGCCGCACGGCGGTGCATTCGCCTGGCTTCAAAGCCTCGAATTGGGGCAAGTCTTCTTCTCTGCGGTAACCTTCGGAGAAATTCAGCGGGGCGTGGAGATCACTCGCCGACAGGACGCTCTGAAGGCGAACGAAATCGAAGCTTGGGCAGCCCATTTGGAACGCGCCTCGCAGGTTTTGCCTATGGACTCACCGTGCTTTCGCGAATATGCGCGCTTGATGTACGGTCGTTCGGATACGCTTGCAGAAGACGCCATGATCGCGGCGACGGCACGCGTTCACGGCCTCACCGTCGCCACTCGGAACGAACGCGATTTCGGCCATCTCGGCGTTTCGGTCTTTAATCCCTTTAAGGCAAAACCCTAGAGGGACAATCAACTCGGTCGCTATAGTCGTTGCGTCGGGTTTCCCTAACTTCTCGGCATTGTGCCTTTGCGGAAGGGTTCGGCTACCAGTTGCCATTGGTCTTCGTAGATCACGTAGCCAGGCTTGTCTGTTCTGATTCTTTTCACGTAAATGCCGTTGCGTTCGAGGATGTGGACCATCTCCCAGATGCGGAGATGTGCTCGGTGGAGCCAGTCTTGAACCAGCAGATACCCAGGCGAAGCTTGTCGCGTCCGAAGGAAGTTGGCTTTTCCAGATTTTCGCGGAACCATTCTCGCAGCTCGTTCAGTTCGTCGGCGTCACAGCCCGTGATGGTTTGCCACTCCAGCGCCTGCGCTGCCGCCTGAAAGATTCCTTGTTCAACATGACTGTCCTCGTCTTTGCGGCCGATGACGAAACGGACATATTCGCACTTTTCTAGCGGACCGTGACGTTCAAGGATGAAGCGTTCGTCTTCTGTCTCGACGAATGCGAGGCGTCCGGGAATGCAGGAGAGGACGGTACCCATGCCGCGTCCGACGACCTGCTTAAGAGCTTCGACGAGCGGGAGTTCTTGCTGGTCAAGCCTGGGGTCTTCGGACATAGCGAACACGATGTTGGGAGAATGCCGTTTCTGTAACTCGTGGGCGATGTTGTCGACAAAGAGTTTGTTGCTCGGAATGCGGAGGCGGTACTTAGGATCGAAGTCTGTGAAATGCGCGAGCTGGTCGGTGAACTTGTGGCGCAGGCGTGGCTTAGAGAGGATCTGCCGGTAACGGTCGCGTTTGCTGCGCTTCACGAACGCCGCGATGAGTGCATGCTCGTTGTGCACAATTGGAGTGTAGCGCAGGACCCTCGCATGGTCGGCAACGCGGAACCCTTCGCTCGCATCTACTTGTCGGCTATAAGTGGCCGTGATTCCCGTTCGAAACCAGTCAAAAAAATGCTGCAGTGCTTGTGCGCTGGAATCGCCTTCGGATTCGGCAGAGCCATAGGCGCCACCCATGAGGCTCATTTTTTGCCGCCTTTTGCCGCCGCGACCAATCGCTAAGTTGTTACAGGGAAACAAGATGACTGGAGCGGGCGATGGGAATCGAACCTATCGCCAATTTACTAAGTCCCGTTGAATCAGTTGGCCTTACACTCCTCGAAGACCGTATTGGGGTATAAAAAAAGGGGATTTTGCGCCCAAGTTGCGCCCAAATTTCCCCATCGCCCAAATGGTTTGGGCGATGTGAGCAAAGCCAAAAAGTCGCTTGGATTTGGGCGCAATTGGGCAGTCTCCACGCCACGAATTTGATGGCCAGTCCGATCTATGCTAATCTTACTGGTAAGAGCGGAGGCCACACTACAAATGGCACCATACGCCACTACAAAGCTATCCTCAAAAGGCCAAGTGGTCATTCCCGAAGACGTTCGTAATGACCTCGGCCTCAGCGAGGGCGACCAATTTGTTGTTATCGGTCAAGGGGATGCCGTCATACTGAAGGTCATCACGCCGCCCAAACTTGAGGAATTCCAAAAGCTGTTGAGCCGAGCTCGTGCGGAAGCCAAAAGACTAGGAATCAAGAAAGCAGACGTGAAATCTGCAATCGCCAAGGTCAGGCGCCGCGCGAAGTGACGATCAAGGCTATCCTCGACACAAACGTCGTAATTTCAGGAATCTTCTGGAAAGGTCCACCCTTTAGGATTCTGGAAGCCTGGCAGGAACAGCGCTTTCGCCTTGTGATCTCGGTGCCGATCCTAGAGGAATATCGGCGCGTCTTGGCCGAAATGGTAGGAGAGCATTTCTCCCCTGTACCTCATTCGATCCTCGGGCTCATAGAGCTTCACTCGGAGATGGTCGAACCCGTCTCTTTCGCAAAAGCAGTTTGCAGCGATCCCGATGACGACAAATTCCTTGAAGCCGCAGTTGCTGCCAACGCCGACTACGTGGTCAGCGGCGATGCGGCTTTATTGCGCGTAAGAGGTCATCGAGGCATCGGGATCGTCAAGCCTGCGGAGTTTCTCAAATTGCTTTCCCGCTGAACGGCCTTTTTCCAAAGCACTCGCTATCGTGCGTCCTGCCGAAGGCGGCTCGCGCTTGAATGCCTATCGTCCTGGCCAATTCCAAGTGGGAATATCCATTTCCCTTAATCCAGAAATCGTGGTTTCGCCAAACGTCTTTTCGAGCGTTATGGAATGGCAGCCGGGCTGTTGGACGAGTGCCTCGATTAACCTGGATGCATGCGTGACAACTATAATCTGCGATTTTTTGGCCGCCTGCCCTATTAGGCGTGCGAGTGGTGCGAGTAGATCAGGGTGCAAGCTCGTCTCCGGCTCATTCAAAACCATCAATGCTGGAGGCCTGGGTGTTAGAAGGGCAGCAATCCAAAGGGCATATCGAAGCGTTCCGTCCGACAATTCTGCGGCGCTCAACGGTCTGAGCAGACCATGCTGCTCCATCGTTAACGCAAATCTTCCGTCGTCGCTCACCACTGAAAGAGCACTACCTGGAAAAGCGTCCGTCACCGCTGCGACGAGTGCGTCCCAGTCGCCAACTTCCCGGATTGTTTGAACCGCTGCTGCGAGATCTGCCCCGTCGTTGGCGAGGATAGGGGTTCGGGTACCAATCTGGGGCGAGCGCGCAGGTGCTTCTACATCGGTTCTCAAATGGTCGTAAAAGCGCCAAGCTCGAATGGATTCCCGTAAGAGGAGCATCTCCGGCGCGTGCCGGGGATCGGCTACCTGAGTCATCATGCTGTCGAAGGTGGAGAGGTTCTTCCTCACGAGGTTCCAGCTTCCCTGATCATCGCGAACGCGAATAAGCGGTCCTTGCCGGTCAACTAGGGTGGTAGAAGGACGGAGCACCGTCCCATGCCAGATGCACTCCCGTTTTATCTCGGGATCGAGACAGAACGCGGATGGACTGTCCTTTCCTTGTGGCGGTAAACCCAAGTCAATGAGATACCCGAACTCATCACCTGCAAAGCCAAGGCGGAGGTTAACGGGCTGCTTCCGAGAAGTACCCTGTACGGGAATCTCTCCCTGACGCATCCTGCGCGAAATAGATTCTGGCCCGGCCCAGAGCGTTGACTGCAATCCGCCCTCTCGTGCCAGCGATGGCACGACCCTACCTTGTGCCGTGTCAGCGAGAAGTCGCAGCGCGCGATAGAAGCTCGATTTTCCGCTTCCATTCGCCCCTGTAATCACGTTCAGCCCTTTGAGGGGAACGATTAATTTCCGCAAAGAGCGATAGTTGGAAATTGCTACGGCCGTGAGCATCGGTGAACATTATAGTTACAAGGCGTGGCACTTTACGTTACGGAGCGATCTTGTTCTACCTCCGCGGCTCCGAGCAGTTTGGCATTCAGCGAGCCACCTGTGAATAGCATCTCTTCCAGGGCGGCATCGAGGGCTTGCGGCTTAAGCGCAGCACTCCCGCCATTCTGGAGACAATACTGGGCAGACCTCCGCATCAGCTCCTTAATAAAAGCCGCGCTCGCGTTCTTAGTCTTTTTGACCACAAGCTCCACAGCTTCGTCAGTAAGTGCGAGTCCGCACGCGTAAAGTCCAACCAGTTGCCTGCGGCCTTGCTCATCTGGCAAAGGGAATTCAATCGCCTGGTCAATCCGGACAGGTCGCGAGGGCAATGCTGCCTCCAAATGCTCGGGGCGATTCGTGGTCAGGACGAATAGAACGGCTGCATCTTCACGGAGACCGTCCATTTCATTTAGAAGTTTGTTCAGCAGGCTTTCGTCGCACGGCCCATACATTTCTTCCCGCTTACGAGCAATCAAGTCGACATCCTCGATCACAATCATGGCTGGCTGAAGAAACCTCGCGAGTTGGAAGTAGTGGTCCAAATAGGCTACTTGTTCGGATGTAATGAGCAACGTCGTGTGGTCTGGAAGCTGACTGGCCAGGTAGTGAATGGTGTGAGTCTTGCCTGTGCCGGGCCGTCCGTAGAACAGCAATCCCTTTTTGATCGGAAGGACGAGTCTTTGTAATTGCTCCCGTTGCTCGATGAAGCCACGAATGTTTCGATCGAGAAGCCCCAAGGTTTTCTCTGGGAGAACAACATCCTCTCGACGGACGGTCCGAAGCTTGTGAACGCGCACATTGCCAGTATCGCCGCTATATCTGTGTGTCACCTCAAACGAAATGACCTTACCCTTGAAGGAAGCCGTTGATCTGACCAACTCCTCGACTTCTTTTAGTAGTCGGCGTGAGAGATTCGCCCCGACTTCTCCCGGCGGGACGGCAATTTCCAAATGCGCTCCACTTGTCTGTCCATAACGTTCTGCAGGGCTCAAAAGCAGCGCAAACGGCGTATTTTCCGCCCGCGACAGCCACAGTCCTTGGCGTAAACACCGCGCAGGCAAGGGATCTCCGATGTCGATTTCTTCGTACTGCATCGGAGCGATGATTGCTGGGTCGTGGACATTACCCATCAGATTCGCAAACGTCAACGTAGAGTGATCATACTGTCTATGGACGCCGAACTGTTGCGTGCCCGATCCCCCAGGCAATAACTTCTCAAGAGCAGTTTGCAAGTCCACCCGCGCGCTGGTTGGGAACATACGACTCGCGCTCACTAAGTTGTGGAGGCGGTATCCGCCAAAGTGTTTTCTTAGAGCAGTTTCCACAAGTTGCAAGCCAGTCTTTTTCTTTCTTTTCATGTGACCCTTATTTCGAAAATTGATGCCTGACAAAATTCAGTCGAGTAGGTGGATCAGTTCAATGATCCGTGATTCCGGCTCGAAAGTGGAATTCTTTTCCCATATAGATTACGCAATGACAAATGTCATTTGGATGGCTTGAAGCTCCTGGCCACCGATTACAAGCCCTTCGACCGCTTTAGCGGCTCGACGCGGTTTCCAACGGTTGCACGTCGCGTTCGACCTTGGCCGCGAGTTCGTCCTGAGCAACCTCCAGGTCGTAGCGGGTTTGGAGATTCATCCAGAAAACCGGTGCGTTCTTAAAGTAACGGGCCAGCCTCAGAGCGGTATCTGCGTTGATACCACGGCGCTCGCCCACGATGTCAGCGATCTGCGTGACCGGCACGCACAGGTCCAAAGCCAGCTTGTTCATGCCGAGGCCCAAAGGCTTCATGAATTCCTCGTGCAGAATCTCGCCAGTATCCACTGGCTTCAGTTTCTTCCCCATCTTCTCTCCTAGTGGTAGCCCACAATCGAGATCGGGACGTTTCTCCGATCAGGAAAGGCTCCAATATCAACGGGCGATTCCAACGATCTTTCAGCGATGTCAAGTCCGCCGAAATGTCCGGTTTTCTGCGTGGTCTCCGATCATAAAAACGGACAGCATTATGAGACACTTAGACTCATCGCATGTCCAGCGTGTGAGGCAAAAAGTCCGCTAATAGGTCCCTGGAGGATGGTTTAGACGGCCCGAGACTCTCACTTGACGACAAAACGCGCCGGCGGCAACGAGGCCCGCGCTTCGGGGTTGTAGTAATCGTAGAGAACGGATTCCGATGACTGTGCCGTCATTGCAAATCGAGGCTTGAACGTAAAGGAGAATGTCGTGCCTCCGGCTCGCGGCCAAAGGTAAAAGACCGCGCGATCCGGTTGAACTTCGTAGCTCTGCAGGTCCCAACCAGAACTGGAGACCGCAGAGTTGAGAGAAGCGCGGTCCACATCGGCACCCGGAGGCAAGCCCACCTCAGCCAACATCATTCCGTATCCGCGGAAACCGACGCGCTCGGCATGAACGGTGCATTGAATCAAATCACCGACGGAAGCCGCAGAGCGATCGAACTTGACCGAGTAACGCAAGGACTCTGCGTCGCCGCTCGGAACGGAGGAGCCGATAACGGTGGGGTCGGTCCAAGGCAAGTAATAGCTAGCGTTGACGTAAGCACTGGCGTGGGCTGACGTGCCGCTCCGAAGCTCAATAGTGTGCTTCCCTGGCGATAGGAATGGCGTGAGGTCGGCGCGTTGTGGCGTGAGCTGGCGGGCATCTGACGACGAGGAGAGAGCGGGGCCGGGCTTTCCATCGACGAAGATGCGCAGGGGCGCGCGCGACGCATCAGGCGAGCCAGCTTCCAATTGCCGAATCAGTGTTTGCAAGACATCGACCGTCGCCTGCGTCGAATACCAGACTCCGTATTGGTCCTTGTTCTTCAAGAGAAAGAGCGTGCCGCGGCTCAGAGCGCGGTCAAGTTCCGCTGAGGAAGGGCTCTGTTGCCTGGCGATGGCAAGTGCGTCAAGGACGAGAGCCGTGGTTTCAATCCTACCTGTGTAGCCCCAGCCGTAGAAGATTGTGTTGTGGTGCAGGTCCCAATAGCTGGTTTCGCCCTCGGTGCGCTCCAGCGATAGGAGAGTGCGGATTTCCTGCGAGGCATCATCGCGGGCGGCGAGCTTAGCGAGTGCGATGAGAGCGATGTCGTAAGGGTCGGAAGTGGCACGAAAGTGTTTGGAAAAATATGCGATGCCATTTCGTACGCCCTGGCGTTCCGCATCGATATCTTTTTCGTCAGGCTTGCGACGTTGCAGATCGCGGGCGAGTGCTTCGACTACGTAGGCGGTGAGGTATAGCCCGGAGCCTTCCAAGTATTTGCCGTTCGAGTCTTTTTCCATCCAACCGCCCTGCGGTGCGGTTTGCTGGAGCAACCAGCGACGGGCGGCTGTGACCACGTCGGAATCCACTTCAATGAATTCGGAAGCTTCCGTGAGGAAACGAAGTGCGTATGCAGAAACCGAGAGTTCGGGCTGGCCCTTGCCCCAGAGCGAGAATCCGCCACTCGGTTCACGGTAGCGGAGCAGCTTCGCGTAAGCCAGATTGAGATAGTGGCGCGCCCGTGCATCCAGCGAAGAAACCGGGAGCTGCCGAGACTTTTGAAGCTGTAGCCAGAGAAGGCTCGGGTAGGCGGAAGAGATCGTTTGCTCCGCGCAGCCGTAGGGCCGCTCCATGATGCCCTCGATGGCGTCGCTGACATGAGCAACCAGGTTTGGGTAAAGGACCAATTCGGCTTCCACTGAGCCAGGAAGAGCGCCTTCAGGGATTTCCACCGACAGTGAAGTGTCGCCGATGAAAATTGAGCTCGCTTGAACAAGCCGTTGCTGGCCGTCAGCGTGGATGCGGAGCTTCTTTTCGATGGCGTCGCTGTCATTTGCTGAGGAGCGGTTGAACGCAGTGAGACGCTGCTTGGCCTCTTTCATGGGACGTGCAGCGCGGAAGGAGAACGTTTCCTCAGCGTAATCTCCGGCGGCGACGTTGATGTGAGCTGTATGCTGGGAGAGAACTTCAGACCACGGCTCTGCGGCCCAGTCGAGAGAAACGTCTTGCGGCTTGTCGAGGTAATTGCGAACTGTGACGGGCAAATGGAGTTCGTCTCCTACGGTGAGAACTTTGGGCGGTTCGAGTTCGACGAAAAACGGCAGGAAGGCGCGTAGGTCCGCGGAAGCCGTGGCAACATGTCCATCCAGCGTGGATGCAATGACGGAGACCTTCCAGGTGGTGATGCTGTCGGCGAGAGGAACTTTTACGGTTGCATGACCAGCCCTCCCGGTAAGAATTTCCGGCTGCCACAGGAGCGTTTCCGGGAAATACTCGCGCAAGCGCGGCGTGGCAATGGGCATCTTGATTTGGCCGGAACCGGCGCCGGATTTCGTGGTTAACGTCAATCCGGGCGCAAGCGCTGCGACCTGAGATGCCGAGGTTTGGAGTCTGACATTTTCCGCTGCAACTTCGACCGTCTGCGTCACAGCTCCAACTCGGAGCGTGACTTGGACATCCGTCGCATTGCTGGAAAGCACTGGAATAGCAGTTAGAACATATGATTGAAACCCTGCGCTCTCCGCAAGAAGGCGATAGGTGCCAGGAGGAAGATTAGAGAGCAAGCAAACGCCCTGATCGTCCGCCGTCCCGTCATACGCGACACCGGTCGCCTCATTGGTAAGAGTGATTTTAGCGTTGGAAATGACTGCGCCAGATTGGTCCTGTATAAGAACACGCACGGCGCCGGAATTGCCGCTGTAAATGGGCTGCGGCTTTTGCGGGACCACAGTTTTGCCAGTAGTGCCGCCAGACTCCTCTAAGAACGGCGAGGCGAATTTAGCCAAAACAAAATCGTCGGCTGTATTGGCCGTGAGGTCTGGGCCATCGCTGACGATGCTGATCGCCTTCGCAGTCCGGGAAACCGGCGTCTGAGATGTGCTGATATTCTGCCCGTACGCGCGCAGCGCGATTTTGTCGCTATACCCTGTTTCGACTGTCGGCACGATGCGATATTGCCGACCCCAAGGATCGCGAAGAGCATCCCAGTCGATTCCGTGATCCGCCATCCCTTTGCGGAATTCCTCCTCGGTTTCGGGAAAATGAGCGGAAGTCTTGGCACTTTCGAAGAGCGCGTCGGAAATTCGCTGAGCCATTTCGCCAAAATAGGGCATGTTCTGAACCGACACGACCAAGTCGTCCCAATCGTCGGTGGGATCGTTGGAGCCTGACCGAAAGCGTCTGTCCGGCCCGGCGCTCACGACTTTGATCGTGTAGTTTTCGCGGACGACTTCGAAGAGAAAATGATAGGGCGTGCCCCAGGGATCGATGAAAGTGGAAAGTGAAGTGTGCTCTTGGGCACAGGCTGTTTCGAGTGTGGCCTGATCGCGGATGTAGCTGCCCATGCGGGCGTGATACGAATCAACGATGCCGCGAAGGCGCTGCGCTTCATGCTCGAAAAATGGCCGAGAGAGGCTCAGCGCCGTGAAATCGTCGGAACTGCTGAGAATCTTGTCAGGTCCCTCGCTGCGAAATTCGAGGACTTCGTTCACCCATTCATAGGTCCGTCGAACGTGGTAAGGGCGGCCCCACGGATCCATGAGGTGGGAAGCATCGATTCCCTTTTCCCTAAGGAGGGTTGCATACTCCACGTCATCTGCCGGGAAATGGCCCGTGTCGGCGAAATGCTCTTGCAAAAGTTTGGTAACCGGATCGAGTGCGGAGTGAATCTGCTTTTGAAAAACCTGGTCGAGGTAGCGTGGGTTATCCGAAGATTCCATGCGGAAGGGAGCGCCACCCTGACTGAAGAGCAAAGCTTCCGCCACCAGTTCGAGGTCTTGAGGAACGGCAGCATCCGGCTGGCGATTGAGGAGTTTTCCAACGGAGACTCCTCCGATTGAGTCGCTCTCTTCGTCCAAAGAGCGAAAGCCAAGGCGAGGGTCAAACCGCTCGTACCCGTCGGTGAATAGGCTGGCCTCGGTACGGGCGAGTTCTTCAACCGCTTGATCGTAAACCAACAGACCGAGGACGCCTTCAACGGGATCACCTTCGGGGTCACGCACGCTGAGGTTCACTGTCGCCGCCTCGCCGGGGCGATAAGTGGTCCTGACTGGTTTAACGTCCAGTTGAAGATTGCTCGGCTTTGGAACAACGACGGACGCACTGGCGGTGCGTGAGTACATCGCGTACGGCTCGACTTCGACATTGAGCGGATAGGCCGCAAGCAAGAGTCTGCCTGTGAATTGCTCATTCACGGGAAACGTGACGCGGCCCGAAGTATGGGAGAGCTTGAGTTCCTGGGACGCGAGAATGGCTTGCGTTTCAGTTTGGATGACTTCGACGCCGACGCGGACTTGCGGTACCGAAGATTCGACTTCAGCTTCGATTGGATCGCCCGGTTTCAAAATGGCCTTCACGGGAGTGATTCGCAGAGCTGGTTCTTCCTGCAGCGAATAGGATTCGAGGTGGCGACCGGTGCGCCCATCCGGGCTTTTTGCTTCCAGGGCGACATAGATGCGGTCGGTACGTTTGTTCTCGTCGTTCCTTTGATTTCGAAGCGGCTCGGAGGAACGGACTCGGGCGATGCCGTATCGATTCGTACGTACCTGTGCCGTGGCAAAAGGCTGGGCCGCCGGTTTTGACGATCCAGCGCCGGCGGGATCCTGGGTGTACAGCTTGACGAGGACGTCGACAGTCGCGGGAGTCCCGTCTGCCAGAGAGCTCGAAATGTAAAACACAGGCCGGAGGCCGACCGGCAGTACTCCGCCGGTGTTCAGCACATAAAGGTGAACCGCATCGCGGGAAATGCGTACATCGAAATGGCGCTCCTGGGTCCGCCGGGACGAGGAATCGGTCACGTAAGCCGCGTATCGAAGGTCCTCAAAGCGCTTCCAGTCAGTGTCACGTAAGTCGGCATGGTCCTTGGAAAGGTCCAGGGTTGCGTGAAATTCATTCTTGGCATCTAGTTCGCCTTCCTGCACTTGTCCTTGTTCCGTTTCCCATTTCTGATCGCTGTAGTTCCACTGGCGCGAAGTTTCACGAACAATCCGCACGCGGCCTCGAAGAACAGGCTTGCCAAACATATAGCTGGCACTGACGGTGAGATCAGCATTCTGGCCTTGGAGATAGAAAGGCTTGTCCGTCACGACGTTTACGGTGAAGGTGGGAAGCTCATAGCGGCTTATGCGGACGAATTGGCCTCCTTCCAAATCCCTGCTATCGGCGTCGCCCGCGATATCGGCGGACACGCGGTAATTGCCCAGTTTTTGAGATGAGGGAATGCCCCAATCGACGGAAGCAATTCCGAAGCGCGAAGTTTGCGCATCAGCCGAAAACACGACAGTGGCATCGGGACCGTGGACGGCGAAGCGGACGGGCTGCTTGCTCCAGGCGTGGCGCTGGTCATCGAGGACTAACGCACGCATGTGCAGGGTTTGATCAGGCTGGTAGAGAGGCTTGTCCGTAGACAGCAGAATGGCCGCTCGGCGCCAAAAGTGAAGTGTTGAAGTCAGGGAATTATGGAAATAGCCCCTCGTCCCTCGGATTTCGAGATCGACTTCTTGGTCTTCACGCGCACCTGCCAATTCGGGAAGCTGGAACGTCAATTGTGCTTGTCCACGCGCGTTGGTCCTCGCGCGAGCCTTCGTGCCCTTCGGAGTGTCCTGTTCGTCATCACCGATGAAGGCGGTAAGCGAGACTCCTTGCACCGGCTTGTCTGAATCTGGACGCGTGGCCCAGACGCGAGCGACGTAGCTGTGTCCCAGACCGATGGCATCCAGTCCCATGAAGCGAAGCTCAAAAAGGTCTGGGATCAGGGCACAGGGCGAAAGGATTCCAGAAGCTGCCGCCGAGGATGCTCCTTCAAGCCGCACTTCGTAAAAAAGGCGGGAACTCGAAACGTGATCGAGACCAGTGTCAGGAACCCACCGGATCGGCACCTCTGCTCGCGTTGGAGTTGAGCTGAGACGCACAGCAATAGACGCTTCAGCGAGAAGCTTGTCATCCGGCGCCATGACCTTGACCGAGAGTGTCGCGGAGAGAATTTGCGGAGCATTCGCTGAGAGGTCGATGGAAAAGACAGAAGTCTCGTCTTTCAGATCGAGACGCGCGCCGGGCTCGTTCGCGTGGACCGACGGCGCAGCAGCGCGCCCTTCACCGTATCCAAGAAGTGAAGCTGAGGAAGCACACAGACACAGCAAAACCACCCGCAGGATGCCCGTCCGCATCGTCTCCCGCCCTCCGTGGCAGAATGCGCACCAGCACCAATTGTCATATTGGTTGCTCAAATTCCGCGAAGGGTTGTTCCTGCGAGTAATTCATTCAGTAACATTCAGGCGCCTGGGAAGCTCGTCTGGGCCACAATCAAGACAACTATCGCGGGGCACGGCGAATCGCGGCTCGCGATTCGCGGAAAGGAAATCGAACCCCTCCACCATGTTTTCAGCCGCTGCCCTAGTTGAGGGACGGCGCAGGCGACGCAAAGGAATAGTCGAGACCGGTGGAATTGGTGTGCCACCATATGACAAGATTCCGTTGCAGGGAGGGATGAAGTTTGTCGGAGCGATCAGGAACCCTCGCTGACGATCCGTTCGGCGGTCGGCATCCAACCAGTCACGAACGGATGGCGGGACAACCCTGGGATGCGTCGTACCGTGGCGACGAGCCTGCGCCTTGGGATATTGGCCAGCTGCAGTCAGCAGTAGTGCGTTTGGCATCCCAAGGCGGATTCGCCGGAGCAGTGCTCGATGCGGGCTGCGGGACTGGCGAGAACACTCTGCACCTCGCCGCGCTGGGATTGCCGGTTCTGGGCGTGGACGTGGCTGAGACGGCGCTGGCGATGGCCAGAGCGAAGGCCCACGACCGAGCCATCGCGGTTGAGTTCGCTGTGGCGGACGCGTTCCAGTTGGAGCGTTTGGGCGCAAATTCGCGACGGTGCTGGACTGCGGACTGTTCCACACGTTCGACGGCGACGAGCGGCCAGGATACGTGGCGAGTCTAGCGTCGGTGACTGAACACGATGGAACCCTATATGTGTTGTGCTTCAGTGACGAGGGTCCCGAGACTGGCCCGCACCCCGTAAGCCAGAAAGAGCTGAGAGCAGCGTTCAACTCCAGCACCGGGTGGAACGTCGCCGCCATCGCACCGGAGCGGGTTCAGACGAGATTCCACGACGAGCATGGCGCTCCGGGCTGGCTAGCGACAATCAAACGCATCTAAACTGCGGGACTGGTAGACCATGAATGACGACAGCGGCAAAATCTCGGGCGAGATTTGCCGCCAAATGGGGACGTGTGTTTTCCCTTTATACCATTCCGTTACAGCACCTCCTTGAGGACGGGTGGTTTTGCTAGCCGCTGGGGAGGGCGGTGCCCTCCCCAGCAGCAGGCTTTCGGCGCCACCGCACGTCGGCTTCGTCATGGTGGGCGTGAGGGTCTTCGGGTTCATCGGAAGGGACCGACCTTGACTCCGAGACAAGAGAGGTTGGGCGCAAGTTCGCCCCCATTTGACCAGCTAGGGATCACCGTAAGCGTGGAAAGGTAAGGTTTGGATAGCCTCACTTCCAGCAACTCACTCGCTCAGTGCGTTTCTGGAATGCCCCGGACAGTGAGTAGTTCCGAGCCCGGAGCAGAAGCTTGCGACCTTCGGCCGTGCGCGTGAAGACTAGCTGCACGGGACCAACAAGCCTTTTCCAACGTTGTGCAAAGAATTCCGCAAACTCCTTCTTCCGGGCCAGCACATCCGGCACTGCGAAATAGTCCTCACGGAAAATCCGCCAAATCTTCCGGCGCGCAAGTAAGTAGCGTGGGTTGTCGACTGGGCGCAGCATTTCCCTCAAGGCACGAAGGAAGGTCGCCTGTTCCTGTCCAGTGCCTCCGCCGATCCAGCAAAACACGGTCCCATCTTTGTTCCGGTTCGCGTACACACGGAAGTCTCCCGCACGTTGGTCAATGGAACCCTCATATTCGAGAGCATCCAGAACCGCCCGTCCAATCTGACTGATGCTCCGTTCCGGCGTTCCGTGCCGGATCAGCCGCCACAGCGCAAGCAGGCTCCACGGCAAGCTCACAGCGGCGGCAATCCCGAGTACAGTGAGCACAAAGTTCCAAAAATCATGAGTCCATCGAACACGACCCAGCGTTCGTCCTAAGAACTCAAGCATCGCAAAGAAGATGTAAACAGATTGAATCAGCAGGGCAGCAATAGTGTTGGCAAGAACGAAGCCTCGCGGCAGTGCTTCGTCGAGTGCTTTCAGGCCGTCGGTCATCTGCTTGATGGAGCCCGCATTGAGCGCGTCCTGCCACAACTTGCGAAGCCCGCCGCGGTCGAGTGCACGTTTCCGAGTCCGAGCATTGATCTGCTCAAGCTCCTCACGACTGAACGGCGGGTGCCCGAAACCAAGCCGGTCGGTTCCGTTCTCAATGACCTGAGCGGTGGCGCTCACGCCAGCGAATGCGGAGCATCGGCGAACGAGCAGCTCGTAATCATCGCCCGGCCCGAAGATTCCCGGCTCCGCGCAGACCAGATGCCAGATGTTGGCCGTTTTCTGTGGTCGCGCTGAATCCACTCGGATCGCCCGCCCTCGCATTTGGTTCGAGAGCATGAATGAGCCGACAAAACTGGCAAGCACGAGCGTGTTGATACACGGTGCGTCCCACCCCTCTCCCAGCAGAGACTTCGTTCCGATCAACACCGTGATGCCACCCTTCTCGAAGACGGAGGTGATCAGGCAAACCGGGCCCCGGTAGTATTCGCCGTGAATCTCGACGTTCGCGAAGGAGGGATCGTGAGACAGTGGCAAGATGGACAAGTCTTGCGGGGCGATTCCCAAGGCCTTTGCAGACTCTCTCACCATCGACTCCGCGCTGGCAGGAACGATGACCAAGGACCCGCTCAAAACCCCGAGGCGAACGCCTGGCAAGGAGGCAGTGCGCAGCGACTCGAACACCGGGACGATCCCGATGTCCTCAAAGATAGGAATTTCGTCTCTCGACTTCGGCAACTCGGCTTTTCGGATAAAGTCCGTCAGAATCACGCAGCGCAGGCTGTCGCCAAGTGCGCCCGATTCGAGATTCACGATCTCCTCGACCGACTTCAGCTTCGTGACGGATGTTGTCAGGAGCTTCAGGTAATCTGACGGGTTTCGGAGCTTTACCTTCCGCCGCTCAATCGCGCCGATATCCAGCAACTCGTGCCGAATGACCTTGAGGATTACTTCGCTCTTCGTGAAACTTTGGGCGTCGCGATACAGGCAGTTCGAGAGCAGGGTTTCCAGCCATTCGAGCTTCAATTCGGGAATTCGCTTGCGAGACAGGCCGAGAACGTTCATGACGGCTGGCGGAATTTCCTGCCCAATGGCGTGCAGGTACACGGCCATGCTTGAGAGGTATTCGGGGTCATCCAAGATTTCTTCTGTGTGCTGCTCGGGCACAGAAATCCACGGATGAGCGAGGATCGCATCTTTGAACGCCGCGTTCGACTTGAGCCGTGACACAAACCCGTCCACTGCAGCCCGAAAATCCGAGATTACCCTCTGCTCCTTCGCAGTCGGCGTGCTGAAGTACACAAAGTCCTGATGCGGACAGAGGTCGCCTTCTAGCACCAGTTCGGGTACGGAAACCTCGGCATCCACAGGGCCGCAGAGTTCCTCGTAACGCTGCCACTCGAAAGGCGAAACGTCATAGGGAGGAGTGGCAGTTAGGGCCACAATCGTGGGGGTCTGCAATTGCTCGGCGAGAGACGTGAGTGTCCGCCACCACTCAGTTCGAAGATGGTGCGCTTCATCAAGCACCAAGGCTCTGAAATTCGCCTCGGTTAGAAACTCGGGAATGGGCACGTGCCCTTCGGAAATGTGATTTGTGTCCTCGCCGTTGGCGTGCATCTCGAAATGGCTCTTTGAAGCGGCGTTGTCGTCGGAGTCCGTTGGCATCTGCTCTTCCGGCTCCCCAGAGTAGACCGCGTGCAATGCCTGATACGTCGCCACTGTCAGCAAGGCTGGCTTCTTCAGTTGCGTCGAGACCCATGCGGGTCTGCCGCCGCCCGGAGGCAAGAACAGATCGACGAGACGATCAACCCACTGGTCGCGAATCGTGGTGGTGGGAGCCAACACCAAGGTGGGCTGATTGAGCCTTCGTATTACCTCAAGACCGATGACAGTCTTTCCCGATCCTGGCGCGGCGACCAAGTGCAGCCGCTTGTTGTCGAGGTAGCGGTCAAGGTGCCCCAACAGCCGGGACTGGTAGACCCTCCATTCCTTTCGGAATGCCATCGTGTCCCTGAGGGATTGCGACGTTGTGGATTCCCCGGGCATCAGGTGCGAATTATATGTTTTGCGAGTGGTCTAGGCCATTGGCAGCTTTAGAGAAGGCAATGCTTTCAAACTGCGGCCGCAGGCCAGTGTTGTTGTACATTGGGGTAAGCGAATCAGTATGGATGAGACTCGACCAAGAGGGCGACCGCTTGCTATCGACGCCGATGCAGTAAGTGCTTCTCGCAGCGAGCCTGCATTCATCGCGAGACCAACTGGTGCACTGGTCTACCATGGCTTTCAGATGCTCGAAGATGGCGTCGTGGAAGGATTCACGTTCGGGAAAATTACGGACTTTGAGGCTGAGCTCTGCCAAGAAGGAGACGCATTCGTTGTCGCCCCTGACAATAGCCGGGCTGGCCTTGTGTGGGAGGTCGCCGACAAAGTCTCTGTGACAGAGATCAGTCGGTTCGACCCGGGCCGCTGGGGTGTTTGGGGTGTCTCGTTCCCTCATCCGATGAACAGCCGCGAAAACGTCCGCCGCAACCTGGAACTCATCCTTCCTACTCTCAAGGAAAAGTGGAACGAGTGGCGCGAGAAGTTCAAAGGAGCGTAACGACGCCATTGGGGGAACAATCTTAGACGCGGTGGTGTCTCTTCGAAGAAATGAACCGCCAAGCGCGTTCCCTATGGGCCCTAGCAGGCATGCTCCTAGTCATGGGCGGCTCGGGTGTCTGGATTTTGCACTGGAGGGCTGAGGAATATACCGTCTACGACGCAGCGATTCGCGAGGCCTTCAGCGGAGACGGCGTCTCGTATTATGTAATCTTAGACAGGACAAAGCCCGCAGGCCGTTTCGGCGTTTCCAACTTCCATTCCGAGAAACTGGACCTGTCCCTTACGACGAGGGTCAGCTACGCAGCAAAGAATGTGTTTCGTTTTCGCATCGCGCCGAAGTTCAGTCTCCCTTACCCGTTCAGGATGGTCGGCCAGGACGAACTAGACAGGATTTTCCGTCCTGGCAAAAGCGATTCTACAAACGTCTCTGAACTCGAAGAGCTGCTGCGGAAAAGTTGGGGTGTTATTACCCTTTCGCGCGTCGGTTTTGACGTAGGCGGAAAGCATGCGGTGATTTACGCCCAGCTAACCTACTGCGGCCTCTGTGGGGAAGGAACCTACCTATATCTTTCAAAGGAAGCGGGCGCGTGGCACATTGTTCGTCGCGCCGGAACTTGGATTTCGTAGGCCGGTTTGAGCCGCTATCCCGCTACCCGTCATATCTTTTTTTCCGACATAATGTGTAGCACGTAGGCAGCAGTGGATGTCTCTATGGCTCGCTATAAAGTTCTCAAAAGCGTCGCTCACAACATCGGCCATTCATTCACCAGCCTGATGAACTATGCAGATGACGACTACGTGATGGGCCACATTCTGCGATTCGCACGGAGCACCGGACGCGACACACTGACTCTCGACTTCGCACGACGAGAAGCCGGACCACCTGAGCTACTAGCGCCGCCGATTTCGGAAGTTCCCGCTCGCTACACAGAATGGTTCTGGGACCTTGTTCAAAGGCATGGTTCCGACAGATCGCTGGTGCAAAGCGCGACCTTGACCTTGCGCTACGACATTGCGACAAAGCGGCCGCTTCGTTCGGCCCCACAATTCATCGAGAGTCCCTTCACCTGCGACGTGCGCATTACAGATATTCGCGGCAAGGAGTACGTGGCCCACTTTGACGGGTGGTGGTATCCAGAGCGCCTTGGGCATCAGCAAAGGTACACGCGCCCCTGGTGGAAATTCTGGGTTGCACGCGAGCACGTGAACTAGAGGACTGCCCATGCCATTTTGGTATTATTTTTCCGTGCCGAGACTCCCTCCCGAGGTCGCTCACCAATCAAATCTGGTGGAAATAAGGAATTACCTTACTGCTGAAGGCAGCCCAGTGGATGTCGGTTCGCCCATAGCGCTTGTGGAGAACTATTGGGCAGTCATGACGTTGAGGGCGAATGGCACGGGCATTCTCAAGAAGACATTTTTCGACCGGGGGACATCTGTCAAGATCGGCGACCCAATTGCCATCATTGGGGCGGATGGCGAATGCATTCCTTATGGGAAAGAACCTGCCGTCTTGGAAATAACCGAGCACAAGCGTTCTAAACCTACACGGGACAATCGTTCTGCCTGAAGACCATTCATGGATTTTCAGCATCATTGCGACGAACAGGGATTTGCGATCATTCCCGCTGTATTGGCTGACCCAGACATCTCAAAGCTGGAACAAGCCTTTGCATGTGCAGATGTGCGCCGCAGCAAAGCTGGCGTGCGCCACGCCCTCAAACATTCCTCAGTTGCAGAAATGGCGCACGACAAGCGGCTCCTTGAAATTGCCCGGCGTGTGTTGGGAACCGGCGCAGTTCCCTTCCGCGCGACCCTGTTTGACAAATCGCCGAATTCAAACTGGCTGGTGGTGTGGCACCAAGATACGGCACTGCCGCTTTGCGAGAAGCACGAAACGCCAGGCTGGGGCCCGTGGTCTGTCAAGGATGGCGTGATATACGCGCATGCTCCAGCAATGACTCTCGCTCAGGTGTTGGCACTCCGCATCCATCTTGACGACTCGATAGCCGACAACGGGCCTTTGCGGGTGCTCCCTGGGACTCATAAGATGGGCGTATTAAGCGACGATGCGATTCACAAGTTGGCTGAAGAGTTTACAAGCGTCGATTGCCTGGTTCCTAGAAGTGGGGTCCTCGCAATGCGCCCATTGATTGTTCATGCTTCCTCAAAATCGCGGTCAGAAATGCCCCGCAGGGTTTTGCACGTCGAGTATGCGGCCTCCCGGTTCATCGAAAACGGACTTGAACTCGCAGTAGCATAGCTTCGTCCGTCGAACACGCGGCGGGCCGGCTGGTGGCGTGGGCACCGACTCGCCTCTCCATCAAGCGATCCCCAGAATCCAGCCCTCGATTGCGGCCACTTCTCTTTCCTGGGCCGTCAGGCTTGGATTGAAAAACCCTTCCAGGCTGCTATCCAGATCATTCCGGCGAAGCCATTCCGCGGCGGCGTAAGCATCCTGTTGATGGGAGTCGCGACCATCGCGCGGGAAGCTGTGACTCCACAACGCCGGATAGACTTCAACGATCTCCGATTTGCCTGGCGGGACCTTCCAGCCGTCGAACGGCCAGAAATGAACCTGATCTCCAAGGCTCTTACGGAGAAAGCGCAACCAAGGAATGCCGGCGTGTGTTGATTTGGCGACTGAGCCGGGCACATCGAAATGAAATACGGATTTCGCTCCGGCCCGTATTTCCGTGATTCGCCTCCATCGAGAATCGCCACAGCGAGCCGCCGCATCGCCGCAAACGCCCTCTCGAACGAAATCAACGTAGGTGTTGTCTTCGTCTGTTGGCCAATGCTTCTGAAAGTCGTCCAGGAAAGAGGGCCAGTCATGGGGCAGGCCGTATTTCTCAAAATACCGCAGTGGGAAGGAAAATCCGTGGTCAATGCCCACCAACGTCGCGGGCGGCTCGGCGAGGCGTTCGACGAGGCACTGGGCAATCGTCTTACGAGTCCAATACCAACGCGGGCTGGGAGGCGGCGTAATCTCGCGCGGTTCGCTTGAATGGTCGGCCATGTAGACCCGCAGGCCCTTGAGACTGGAGTCGCAAGTTTGCGCCCCCGAATAGTCAATCCCGATGTCGTGTGGTCAAAATACTCGAACGGCTTGAAATGGCGTGGCTTAGGATTTAGCCCAAGCTCCCTCTTCGAATGGACTTCGCCGATCCAGAAACAGCGCCTACAATCTTACCTTTCACGAAGTTTGAGATTATGGGGGAATCCGAGATGCTCTGGGCGCGCCTGCTCGCCTATGTCACCGGAACAATCAATCAAGAACTCTTGTTGCGAAACGAATATCTGGCGGCGGAGAACCGGATTCTGAGAGGCCAGATCAAGGGTCGGCTGCTCCTTTCCGAAGGAGAAAAGGCGACGCTGGCCGAGATCGGTCACCGCCTGGGTCGAAGGGCACTGGAGGACGTGGCGGCAACGGCCAAGCCTGATACGATTCTGGGTTGGTATCGGAAGCTCGTGGCGAACAAATCTGATGGGTCGAAATTCCGTCGAAGTGTAGGGCGCCCAAAACTAGATGAGGAAACAGAACGCTTGGTGATGCAGATGGCGAGGGAAAATCCGAGCTGGGGCTACGATCGGATCGTAGGTGCCTTGGCAAATCTAGGGCATCGTCTATCCGATCAGACGGTGGGCAACGTCCTGCGTCGCCACGGCATTTCTCCAGCGCCGAAGCGAAAGCAATCGATCTCCTGGAAGGACTTTATCCGCGCACACCGGGACGTTTTGGTGGGGATGGATTTCTTCACGACGGAAGTCCTAACGCTCAAAGGGCTGACGACCTACTATGTGCTGTTCTTCATCCACTTGGAGAGTCGCCAAGTGAAACTGGCAGGATTCACGCCGTACCCGGATCAGGAGTGGATGGAGCAGCAGGCACGCAACATGACTATGGAGGAGTGGGGAAGCCTGAGAGGCTGCCGCTATCTGCTGCATGACCGTGACGCGAAGTTCTGCGAATCGTTTCGAGAACTGATCAGGACGGGAAGCGTGAATCCGCTTCGATTGCCAGCAAGGAGCCCGAATCTGAACTCGTATGCGGAACGCTGGGTGAGATCGGTCAAAGAAGAATGTCTGTCGAGGTTGATCCTGTTTGGAGAATCTTCGCTGCGGCGAGCATTGCAGCAATATCTCGTACATTACCACGAGGAGCGCAATCACCAGGGCAAAGACAACCGGATCTTGTTTCCTTCGCGGCCGGAAGCAAGAAGGAACAAAGGAGCAGTGCGGTGTCGCGAACGACTGGGAGGTCTGCTGAAGTACTACGAGAGGGAAGCAGCATAAAGTCGGCGGGACAGCGGGCGCTGGGCTCACAATCAGCGCATAT
>Ga0209808_1000159_pt1 | contig 35109 bp, 23 predicted proteins | sample GraSoiAngelo_157_FD_186171 | JGI IMG/M metagenome (GOLD analysis project Ga0209808, IMG submission 186171) | Grasslands soil microbial communities from the Angelo Coastal Reserve, California, USA - 14_1009_16_20cm (SPAdes) (version 2) | ecosystem: Environmental > Terrestrial > Soil > Grasslands ... | reverse complement strand
TTTGTTTTCGGAGAGCCAGGATGCGCTCTCGGACGGCGTCGCGTTTGGGGGCGCTGTGCGGGCCTCTTTGCGGTGTCTGGAAAAACTCTCGTTTAGGATTTTGGCGGAATTCATGGCACAGGACACGGAAGCTGCCGTAGGTGTAACCGAAGCGTTTGGCCGCGTCCTGTGCGGGCCAGTGATCGACGAAGAAAGCGCGGAGGGCTTCGTATTGACGGTGAGTGGCATTGGAAGGTTTTAGGAAGGGGCGGGCTAGTTCTGTTATCTTCTGTCGTATACCGTCAGCCACCCACCCACTATATCTAGTTACAATTCCTTGTCAAGCACAATTTCCTGTGGTCCAGTTCCGCCTCGGAACGGCCGTCCAATCCGCTGATCTCTAGGCTCGATTTTTAGTCAAAACAGCCGAAATAACGGGGGTTTTGCCGCGGAGTGGGTTTTAATTGGTAATTATGAAGTGGTGGATACAGCATTTACATTTTTAGAATAGCTAACACACATCGCGGTTTGATCAAGCTAGAACTGGAATTTCGCTTTTCTCCTGTTAACCACCGCGCTCACATGGGAATCCAGGCTTGCATACATTTGCTGACATCCACCCCAATGAGCCGATTTGCGGCACCATCATTTGCGTCGCTGGTTTTCATTTGCCGCGCGAGCGAGATAATGGGTTTCGCCGGCGGCGAGGAGGCGCGCGGCGGCGGACTCAGGAGTGAGGTCGCGCTGCGGAGAGGCGAGGAGTTCGTAGCCGACCATGAACTTTCGAACTGTGGCGGAACGGAGCAGCGGCGGGAAATAATGAGCGTGCAGATGCCAAGACTCGTGGGGTTGGCCGTCGGTCGGCCGCTGATGAAAACCCATGGAGTACGGGAAAGCCGTTTCGAAGAGATTGTCGTAGCGGATGGTAATGCGGCGAAGAATGTCGCCGAGAAGATCTCGCTCGCCGGAGTGGAGTTGGTCTAGGGAAGGGACATGGCGTTTACTCAAGATGAGCGTTTCGAATGGCCAGACGGCCCAGAAGGGTACGACGACGACGAACGCGTCGTTCTGGCAAACGATGCGTTCGTTGCGTTGCAGTTCTAGCTGCAGGTAATCGCACAAGAGACACGAATGCTTTTCCGCACGATATGCGCGAAGAGATTCATCTTCGCGTGCGGGAAGATTCGGGAGCGTAGCGTTCGCCCAAATCTGGCAATGGGGATGCGGGTTGCTGGCGCCCATGAGTTCGCCGCGATTTTCGAAAATTTGTACGTGGCGGACCCAGGGAATTTGCGCGAGCGAGGAAAACTGTTCGGCCCAAGCATCGACCACGCCGCGCAATTCGCGGGCGTTCATTCGTGGAATGGTGAGATCGTGGCGCGGGGAAAAGCACAGGACGCGGCACAGTCCGCGGTCGGTTCGGGCGACGAGCAGACCATTTTTCTCGTATTGCAGAGGCTCGGCTTCGGGCAGGAGCGCAGGAAAGTCGTTCTCGAACACATAGGTTTCCGAGTATCGAGGCGTTTGTCTGCCGCCGGCGCGCTGGTTTCCAGGGCACAAATAACAGCTGGTGTCGTAAGTGATAGACGGAGCCGCCGGAGGTTGCTCTACTTTTCCTTGCCAGGGGCGCTCGGTGCGCTGCGGCGAGACCAGGAGCCATTCGCGCAGGAGCGGATTGAAGCGTTTGTGGGGAGTGGCGAGGAGTTTTTCAAGATTCATATTCAGGTCTGGAGGCCATGAATCTTAGCAGTCCTCGGAGCCAAAGCAGCAGAAAGAAAAAGCAGATTCCTCGCTGCGCCTTCCTGCGGCAGCGTGGCTCAGAATGACAGGTTCTCACTACTTGCCAAGATTCCTTCTGTCTTAGGCGCCAAATGAGTTGACCTCTACTTGCTGAACGCCGTCGGAAGCTGCGGAGACATAAATCTCCGGCTTTAGGCCCGTTTGTGCCAGATACTCGGCTGCGACGGTTTGCTGGAAAGCTTCCACAGCAGCGGACTCGACCACATTTATGGTGCAGCCGCCGAAGCCGCCACCGGTCATGCGCGCGCCGATGACGCCGGGCTGCGCGGCAGCAGTTTCGACCAGCTGGTCGAGCTCTTTGCAGCTCACTTCGTAGTCGTCGCGAAGGCTGCGATGCGACTCGCGCATCAATTGACCAAGAACGCGGAGGTCGCCGGATTCGAAAGCGCGCACGGCGCTCTGCGTGCGGTTGTCTTCGGTAACCACGTGGTGGCATCGCGAATACACCTTTGGGTTCAGAAGCGCACGGTGTTGTTCCAACTGGGGGAGAGTTACATCGCGGAGCGCGCGGATTTCTGGAAGAACCTTGCGCAGGGTTCGAACGGCTTCCTCGCAGTCGGCGCGACGGCGATTGTATTCGCCAGAGGCAAGTTCGTGCTTCACCATCGTATTGCAGATCATAAGTGTGATGCCGGGGGACAGCTTCACCGGCTTGTACTCGAGCGAACGGCAATCGAGAAGCAGCGCATGCGAAGCGCGGCCCTGGCAAGCTACAAACTGATCCATGATGCCGCACCGCGCGCCGACGAATTCGTTTTCGGCCTTCTGACACATTTGCGCCAGCTCCAAGCGGTCGATGGGGAGGCCGCTCTGATGCAGGAGCGCGAAGCCGACGGCAACTTCGATAGCGGCCGAGGAACTGAGGCCAGCGCCGAGAGGAACATCGCCACTGATGAGAAGATTTGCTCCCTTTAGCCTCTTGCCCGCGTTTTGGACTGCCCAGGCAACGCCGAACGGATAGTCGCTCCAGTGATTTTTGGCGATGGCCGACAAGGAGTCGAGATTCGCTTCGACGGTTTCATTGAAATTCTCAGAATGGATGACCAGCCTTCTATCCCTTCGAGGAGCGGCAGCCACCCAACAATAGAATCCGATCGCAGCGGGGAGAACGAAGCCGTCGTTGTAATCGGTGTGTTCGCCGATGAGATTGACGCGGCCAGGGGCACGATAAATCGTGGCGGACGCGAAAAAGCTCGCGCGGAACTTTTCCAGAAGCTGAAGAGGGTTAGTCAACGGTAAGTATTATTTCAGATTCGCTTTGGGCGGGCTGGAAGAAGTTGTCGCTGCGGACGTAGAGAAGTCGGCCACACCAATGCGAATGATCGTGTCCCGCGTCGTGAGGTTCTCCGGCTTTTCCGTCCAGATGCCGTAGACACGGCCGTTCATCACCGCCAGGCCGCTGTAGTCGCCGATGAAGCCACCTTTGGCATTGAAGGGCTGATCGGTCCAGGAATAGTTCTGGAAGGATTGACCGCCGTCCGCGGAACGGGCGAGTACGACGATTTGCGCGCGATTTTTTGGGTCGCCCCGACGATCGTAGAAAATGACGTTCACAGAGCCGTCCGCAGGATCCACCGCCATCCATTGAAAGAAATGCTCGGCACCATGGTGGACAGGATCCGTATTCACCCTTGTGGCGGAAGACCAGGTAGCGCCGAAATCCTTGGACGACGAGCAGAAGATGTCGATTTCGCCGTTGCGGTAGTCGGCCCAGGTCACATAGAGGCGGCCACCTTTGGGACCGCCGCGCGGATCGATGGCGATCTGCGGGAATCCGTTGGCGCGTGCGACGGCGTCAATGCTGAACATGGTCGGAGCAGTGTCAATGATGTTACGCGTGGGAGCGAAAGTCAGGCCGCCATCGGAGGAGGCAGTGAAAACGAGATGGTTGCCGTCGGCCCAGACGGCGTAGAGAGTGCTGTCCGGGCCGACGGCGCCCGCAAATCCTTCGACGGCGCCGTTGTCGTCGCGCGGAAGGCCGCGCACGTTGTCGATTTCGATAGGCTTCGACCAGGTTTTGCCATGGTCGGTCGAGCGCACAAACTGAATTCGCGAGTCGGCAATGGTCCAGCGTGTCCAACCTATATAAAGGTTGCCGGCGTAGGGACCGTGGCTGTTGTCGGCGACGAGGTAAGGTTTGTCTTCCCAGGGAACATCCTTACCGTCGGGCGTTTTTTCGGGCTGCTCGGTGGCGGCGATGTCTTTCGAGTCCCAGTTTTTGCCGCCGTCGAGGGAGCGGCGAACGTAAATGCCATTGCGCGAAGAGTTGTGGCCCCAGTAGTTGAAGGTACCGAGCTTGTCGAAGGCGATGTAGCAGATGAAGGCGTGGCCTTGATTGTCGAAGGCCGTGGAGACATCGCCGGAAACGCGATAGTTAGACGGCTCAACGCCGGTAGCAATCTGCCAGGTGCGGCCGGCGTCGAAGGAATAGGCGGCGTGCGCGTTGTCCTGATAGACGGCGACGACTTGCTGCGGATTGTTGGGATTAATGGCGATGCCGGGCTCGGTGAAGAATCCGGGCTCGGGCGTCAGCGTGATGATGCTGGAGTTTGGAGCTTTGGGAGGGAGCTGGGCAGAAACCGCTCCAGGAAGGGCGGCGAAGACAAGCATAAGCAAGGCACTTCGGAGCCCGCATGTTGTCCCTTCAAATTGTCCCTCCAAGGATACTTTGGGTTGGGCGTTCATTTTCCACCGCCGTCTTCGTCCTCGTTGGATTCTTCGGAGGGGCGCACGAAAGCGATGGGAGTGATTCCCTTGTCCAGCAACATGCGGTTGAAGGAAGGAAGCTCTTTTTCAATGAGGTTTTGATAGCCGGTCTGCGCTTCGGTGAGATTCTTCTCGATGGTTTCCAAAATGGCCGCAGCCGTGTCAGTGGGAGGATTATCCACACCACCGGCCACATCGCCCGCGCCTGTGCCGACTTCGCCATTCAGCCAGATCAGGTGAAGATAGATTTTTTCAGGGATGGAATAGTATTTGTCGTCGCTGAGGGCGTCGGCGCGCGAAATGAACCTGTACTCGACGTCCTGCATCTTTTGATCCATGGCTTCGACAGCCTTCAACAATTCGGGATCGGGGTTGGCCTCGCTTTTTTCCTGCTTCGCGTCCTTTGCCCCTTCCTTAGCTGTGTCCCTGGCTTCTTCTGTCTTCTGCTCCGCACCTGGGGGTGGAATCTTGCGGCCGCCAAGCATGCGAGCGATCACATCGAGCTGCTTGCGCATCCACTCCAATTTGTTGGTAGCTTCCGAAGTTTTGGTGATGTCGTCGCGAATGCGCAGTTGCAGCTTGAATGCGGCGGCCAAATCGTCGTCGCTCGCATGAACATTGGGATTTTTGACGATGGTCAGAGGCTGCGTGAAGGTTTGGCCGTCCACCGTGAGGCGAACCGTGTATTTTCCAGGAAGGGCCATGGGGCCGACTTCGGCTTCGCGAATTCCCCAATGCAAAACCTGGCGCGAATCGCTACCACGGAAACGGCGCTCTTCCCAGATGTGCGGATTCTCCGGAGGCGTAGTGCGGAGCGAGACGAGCTTTGGCGGATCGTAGAGAAAATTCCATTCGCCGCGATTCATTCCCGCGCGGCCGGGCGCGTCAAGCTTGCGAATGACGCTGCCATTCGAATCAAGGATTTCGATCTTTGGAGGAGCCTTGGGCGCGGCTTTTAGCGAGTAGGTGATCGCTGCAGCAGCATTGGGATAAAGTCGAAACGTCCCGCGCGGGGCGAACAGACGCACAGGAACGTCGTCGGCCTTTTGCGCCATCTGCTCGAGGGGTGTGATGTCATCGAGAATGTAGATGCCGCGGCCGTAGGTGGAGACGACGAAATCGTGAAACTGTTTCTGCACGACGGCCCAAGTAACGGGAGCGTGCGGCAGGCCGGCGGCGAAGGCGGTCCAGTGTGAACCGTCGTCGAGCGAATAGAAGAGACCGTTTCCGGTGCCGGCGAAGAGCAGGCCTTTCTGATTGGGATCCTCGGCAATGGTGCGGACGTAGCCGAGCGCATGCTTAGGGAGCGTGTCGGAGATTTTTGTCCAGGTCTTGCCGAAATCGCTGGTCTTGAAGATGAAGGGATCGCGATTGTCCATTAAGTGGTAGTCGACGCAAACGTAGGCAGTGCCAGCATCGAAGTGCGATGGCTCGATGCGCGTGACAACACCCCAGGGAGGCAAGTCCTTGATGTTTTTCGTGACGTTGGTCCAGTTGGCTCCGCCATCTTTGGTGTACCAAATCAAGCCGTCGTTTGTGCCGGCCCAGACCAGGCCTTGCTGTAGTTCTGACGGCGCAATGGCGAAAACGACTTCGCCATAAAACTGGCCGAGGTTGTCGCCAACGATTCCGCCGGAAGAAATAAGGCGGCTCGGATCTTGCGTGGACAGATCAGGGCTGATGACCGACCAGCTTTGCCCGCCGTTGGTGGTTTTGAAAAGGACCTGACAGCCGAAGTAGACGGTGTTGTGATCGAAGGGATCGATGGCCAGCGGCGGAGTCCAGTGACAACGGTATTTCAGCTCATTCGGCGGCGAATCGAGGGAGTGAATCCACGGGCTCACGGAGCGTGCGCGCTTGGTCTTCGCGTCCCAGCGCGTCACTTCGTTTCCGTAGCAGCTGGCCCACACGATGTTCGAGTCGGTGGGATCGGGCAGCGTGAAACCGGATTCGCATCCGCCCATGCGGCGCTCCCAACCAGTGTCCACGACACGGCCATATTCGAGCGGCGGAGCGATGCTCGGCCCTCGCATGTTCGGGCCGTCCTGCATGTTGGTGTAGACGTAATACGGAATTTGGTTGTCGACGGCGACGTGATACATCTGGCCAATCGGGAGTTGCACGCGATGGAAGCCGCGGCCGTGCACGGTGGTGATGTTCAAGCCGCCGTCATCGGTGATCACGAAGCGATCGGGATTCTGCGGATCGATCCAGATGTCGTGGTTGTCGCCGCCCCAGGGCACTTCCTTGAAAATTTCGCCGCCATCGAGCGATTCGAGAAAGCTGCTATTGGCGACATACACTTCGTTATCGTTGCCAGTGGAAACCGCGATGCGAATGTAATAGCCAGCGCGGCCGATCAGCTGGCGCTGATAATTGACAGCCTGCCAGTTTTCGCCGGCGTTGTCCGAACGCCAAAGCGCGCCTTGATCTTTCGTTTGTATCAAAGCGAAGTAGCGGTCGGAATTTGTCGGCGCGATGGCCACGTCGATTTTGCCTAGTGGCGGCTTCGGCAAGCCGTGGCCTTCAAGCTTCGTCCATTTGGTGCCGCCGTCTTTTGAAATGTACACCGCGCTGCCCGGCCCGCCGCTGAGTTCGGCGTAGGTGTGCATTTCCACCTGCCACATTCCTGCGAGAAGGATGCGCGGATTGTGCGGATCCATAGCCAGTCCGGAGCAGCCGGTGTTTGCGTCGGCGAAAAGCACGCGGTCCCAATGCTGGCCACGGTCGGTGGTGCGATAGACGCCGCGTTCCTGCTGCGGGCCGGTGGTGCGGCCAAGCGCGCACACGAAGGCGACGTCGGGATTCATGGGATGAACGAGGATTCTTCCGATGCGGCCCGTGTCATCGAGGCCGACGTGCGTCCAGTTCTTCCCGGAATCGGTGGAGACGTAAACCCCGTTGCCCATCACGTCGCTGTCGCGAATCGCCCAAGCTTCGCCGGTGCCTACCCAGATCACGCTTGGGTCAGAAGGCGCTACGGCGATGGCGCCGATGGCTGCCACCGGCTGCTTGTCGAAGATAGGCTCCCAGCGATTGCCGGCGTCGGTGGTTTTCCAGACGCCGCCGGACGCGGCACCTGCGTAGTACGTGCTCGGGTCGCCGGGGACACCGGCGATCGAAGCGACCCGGTTGCCTGCGCGCGGCCCGAGAAAGCGAAAACGAAACGTGTCTTCGTCGGCGCGCGGGCCGGACGGTCTCTGCGCGTAGGCAACGGTCACGCAAGTTGCCAGGACCGCAAAGAGTAATCCTTCTTGGATCGCAAGACGCCAAACCGAATTAGCGCGCATTCGCTGAATCCCCTTTCCTGTCCTAAAGAAGAGTTGTGCCGCAGGCATGCTACGCATTTATGCTGGCGAAGGAAACCGATAAATTGGCATCTTCCTGCGAGTCGTCATTGCGTGCGGCCGCCTTGCGCTTTTTCTCACGATGCCAGCGTCAGGGTGGCGACAGACATCCGCGGCAAGTCCAGGCGCACGGTCGGACCTTCGATCTTCACGGGATGCGGCTTGGGAACCACGCGGTCCGGCGCATCAAAGCTGTTGTAGGCGTTCCAGTCGGCGTCGTGGAGAAGAAGCGCAGTCGCGTTTTTTGCGGTCGTGCCACGCAAGGCACACTGCATTTCCAAGTCCTGATCGGGAAAAGGATTGACTAGGCTGAGCAGCATCAGTCCATTCCTCGTCGAGGCCGAAACCGACAAGTCGAGCGCAGGCTTTTCTTTATCGGAAGTTGCCGCATCAGTTTCAACCTGCACCGCGGTATTTCCGCGATGTCCTTTGAACAGTGCGAAGGCATGATAGGTCGTGGTGCGCACGCACTGCTTCCCTTCCGGGCCGTCGGTCAGCAGAAGCGATTGCAACACGTTCACGATTTGCGCGATGTTGCACATGTACAGCTTGTCGGCCTGGCGGTTGAACATGTTCAGTCCCAGACCGGCCGCCACAGCGCTGCGCATGGTGCTCTGCTGCCACAATTTTCCAAATTTCTTTTCGTCTTCTTCGGCGATGCGATCCCACACGCCCCATTCGTCCAACACCAGCGCGATCTTGCGGCCGTCGCGATAGCTGTCAAAAAGCGATCTCTGCTGCACGATGGCTTCTTCGACGCGACCGAAAATGGCAAGCTGCTTTTTGACGTGGTCCTCGGTGAAGTGCAGCGGATGGTCTTCACCGCCCTCGTAATAGTGCATAGAGATGCCGTCCGGTCTTCCTCCTTCGAGGGTGTCCATAAACTTGCGGGACCAGCGTGTGTCGTTGCCGTTCGGGCCGCTGGCAATGAGAAAGGGCTGCGTGTCGCCGTACTTTCGCAAATAAACAGAAAACTGCCGGTAGTGATCGGCATAAACTTCGGGGCGCATCCGGCCGCCACAGCCCCAGGCTTCGTTGCCTACGCCCCAGTAGCGCACGCGGAATGGTTCCGTCGCGCCGTTCTTGATGCGCTCCCCGGCGAGCGTGCTGCCCGACGGCATGTTGCAGTACTCGATCCAATCGCGCATTTCGCGCGGCGTACCGCTTCCAACGTTGCCCGCGAGATACGGCTCTGCGCCAATCAACCGGCACAAGTCGATGAATTCGTGCGTCCCGAAGCTGCCATCTTCGACGTAACCGCCCCAATGAATGTTGACGCGCTTTGGGCGCCTTTCGAGCGAACCAATTCCGTCGCGCCAGTGATAATCGTCTGCGTAGCAGCCGCCCGGCCAGCGCAATACGGGAATGCCCAATTCCTTCAAGGAGTCAACGGCTTGTTGGCGATAGCCGTTGATGTTGGGGATAGGCGAATTTTTTCCGACCCACAGACCACCATACACGCAGGATCCGAGGTGCTCCGCAAAGTGACTGTGAAATTCCGGCCGCACCGTGCCAATTTCTTCGTCCGCGCGCACCGTGATCTTGCGCGTTGCGCTCGAAGCGGCGCCGACGAAGCGCGGAATCAGCGAGCAGAGAGACACAGCTGCGGCATGCCCGACAAATCTGCGCCGGGAAATTTTCGAGAGCATTGGGTCTCCTTGTCGTGAGGCAATTCGGTCCGACTTGCTGGTCTTGTTACGTAGCGGGCAAAAGTAAATGCGCAGCGCCGCTCCGTGTGGTGCGTCTATGCGCTCTTCCTGTTCACTTTCCAGTAGACGGTGTAGCGCTCATCGTAGATTTGATAGAAAGGCGACAGGTCGATCGCCTCTTTTTGCCCAGCGGTTTGGAACGCCAGCGTTTGCCCTTTCACTTGTTCTACCCAATCCGGCGCGTCACCGGAACCGGAGAGCGCAGGCACCGGAATCGCTCTCGCCTCATCCGGTCCCAGCGGCCCGTAGATACGATCTTGCATGAGGCCCTTCGATCCGAATCGCCCGGCAAGAACCAGCGGGCCATACATGGCGGCTTGCGTGGTGGGTTCGTCGGGAAGCGGGGCAAGATGCAGGCTCATGGGCATGGCCATTTGAATCTTGTCGCCATCGTTCCAGGTGCGATCGAGCGTGAGATACGAGCCTGGCGTGGCGGTCACGTCCTGCTTTTTGCCGTTGATCGAAACGGTCACGCCGCGCGTTGCCCAATACGGGACGCGGAAGTGCACCGGCATCTTCACCGGCGCCGCAGTCTTGATCGTGAGCGTGGTCCCCTCCTCCTCTGGAAAGCTCGTTTCTTGCACGAGGGTAACTTTCCTTTCCGGCCAGTTCAGCTCTGAGGCGATGAAGAGATTCACGTACACGCCTTGCGCATCGTGGAAATAAATCGTGTCGCCACACTTCGAAAACTCTTCTGCGCCCGTTCCGGTGCAGCACCAGAAGGCGTCCCAGCGCTTCCCGAAAGTCTTCCACAGCCCGGGGAACAGCGAGAGGTAATACATCTTCATGCCTTCGGAGTCCTGCGTGCCCAAGCGGCTGTTGAAGAGCGTCCGCTCGTAGTAGTCCATCGTCGCGGGCTCGCCCGTCCAGCTGAAAAGGTGGCGCGTCAGTTTCATCATGTTGTAGCCGCAGCAGCATTCTTCGGCGTCTGGGCCAAGCTGATCGGCAAATTTGCCGGGGTCGGTCTGCCAGCCTTCGCCGTTGCTGGTGCCGCCGGTGCAATAGGTGCGTTGCGAAACGACTTCGTGCCAGAAATAATCGGCGATGTCGCGGTAGCGCCGGTCGCCGGTCAGTTCGTAGCCACGGGCCGCGCCAATGACTTTGGGGATGTTGGTGTTCACGTGCAGTCCCTTGAGTTCATCTTTGCGTTCCGCCAGCGGATCGAAAAATTTCTTGTGATCGAAGCGCCGAGCCAGCGCCAGGTACTGCTCTTTTCCGGTGAGGGCATACAAATTGAAGAGCGACTCATTCATCCCGCCGTGCTCGACCATTTGCATTTTGGCCCACTGCTCGTCGCTGATGGGCTTCAGGTATTTGTCCACCCATCCGGCCATTTTCTCCGCCGTGGCCAGCGCCTGCTCGTTGCCACAGAGTGTGTACATATCCAGGTGGCCGGCCAGAATCTTGTGGTAGGTGTAGAAGGGCGCCCAAACGCGCTTCCCTTCTTTTAACCGGTCGTAGAAACTCGTTGGATAAGCACTCAGGTAACCATCCTGATTCAGCTTTTGCTGGCACTTCGCCAATTCTGCCACCAGCACGTTTCCTTTTTGTTTGAGCGCATCGTCTCCGGTAGCGGCATGCAATAGCGCACAGGCCGAGAGGACATGTCCTCCGACAAAGTGCCCGCGCAATTCGCCCCGGGGGTGCTCCCATCCGCCCAGTGGATCCGCCGTCGAAGGAATCCCTGCAGTCAAGCGGAACGTGTGCAGCAACCGGTCATTCGGCAACGATTCGATGAAGCTTTGATTGCTTTCCAGTTGATCGAGGAAGATTCCAGGCCGCAACCGCACCTGGGATAAAGGAAAGGCCTTGCATTTCGTGTCAACCGCCTCGCGCACTGGTCCGGCGCCTACATTTCCAAATAGGCGCCCGAGCGACGCAAAACTGCGACCGGGAAGCGCCGCAGCCGCAGCCGAAATCCACTGCCTGCGATTCCAACGATGCTTCCGGTTCATGCCCCCCCCGGTAGTTCGTAAAGCCAGCGTCAACAGCCTTGCGCGTCCGGCTTGTGCCAGTGCACATCCCAGTTCAAATAGCGCGTCGTGGCTTCATGCACCGCCGACGCCACGGTCGAGAAATTCGCCGCCACGTGGTGTTCGAACCCGTGTTCGCAGATGAACCGCAAGAGTCTCTGCAGCCCGGGAATGCGCACCACGCCCGCTCCTCCAAAGGTTTCCAGCGGATCGCTTGTGAATTCGCCTTCGCCAACGTAACCGCGCATTTTTCCTTCGCGATCGTGGGTCGACAAGCGCGCGAAGCTCATCGGTCCGCTCTTCACGCGGCCCACGCAAGTTCCAAACGTATTCTCCTTGCCGACGGTGCCCGCGATAATTTCCTGGAAATCCATCCGCACATCGTTGAAAAAATGTTTAGGTAGGTTGCTGCAGTGGAAGCACACCGCTTTTTCCGGGTCGTCGGCGTAATTGTTGTTCCAGTCGAGCAGCGCGCTGGGCGTCTGCGAAGCCAGTTGCAAAGCGTGCATACCGATGACGCCGGCCACGTCCACCTCGCACGCGCTCGAAAGGCCCGAGTCACTCATCATGCTCATGACCGTGCACGGCACCACGCCGAAATACTCCTCGAGTGAAGTCCAGCACTGGATGGCGCTGACGGTCACTTCGGTCTCGCGCATCCAGTTGCCAATCACTGCGCCCAGCTTGGCCATTTTCAGGAGCGCGGCTTCGGGAATGCTGTTCGTCGAGACGTACGCGCGAATGGCTTTTAGCCTCTCGGCAACAGGAGGGTCGTTATCTTTTAGCCGTTCGATTCTTCCCATGACTTCGGAAAGGTCCAGCGTTTCGACGGAAATTCCCGCGGACTCCAGGATTTTTTCGCTGTAGCGCACGGTGTTGAAGGCGGCGGGACGTGCACCAATGGCGCCGATCCGAAGCTTCTTCAGGCCTTTCACCACGCGGCACACAGCCTGAAACCAGCTCAGGTCATTACGAAATTGCTGTGAATTCAGGGCTTCGGTGTGCAGTGTGGTCAGCGAATAAGGAATGCCGTATTGCGCGAGGTTGTTGCACGCGGACATTTTTCCGCAGAAGCTGTCGCGGCGGTCGCGAATGGTCATCTTGGAAGGCGTGTCCGGTGTGGCTTGCACCAACACCGGCACTCCGAGGTTGGCCATGCGCAGCGTTTCGGCAATGGCGCGCTCGTCGCCAAAATTCGGCAGCGTCACCACGATGCCGTCGATTTCTTCGCGATTTTTTTTGAATAAATCCGCGCAACGCGCCGCTTCCTGGCGCGTTTCCACGGCACCGTACTTGGAATCGCTTTCCCCGAGGACAATGGGCTTGATCCCCTGGTCCGTCAGCGCGGAGAGCACCTCCTGCCGGCCCGAGCGAGCCAGATGGTCTGGGAAAAAACCGCGGTTACCAACAATGACGCCGAGCACCATTGGTGGGTTGGAAGGTTTCGTCATGATTTCAGCCCGGGGCGATTTCTGCAAACGCTTGCAACGCAGACATTACAGCGCAGTCTCCAAGGTTGTCAAGCGCGCCTCTCCCCGCTCCTTTCTTCTTTGGCTTCAGTTCCCCTCAGTTTATCGGAATCGTTTTCCGCCGTCGCCTCGAAAAGCTTTGACGAATCTTGGAGCCGCTGTTCCCCGGCGTATTGCACTTCCCGACTCGCCGGAAGGGCAATTTTCGATAGAATGAGGAACGGGGTGTTTTGATGCGGAAAAGGCGCTCGCTGGCCATGAATCTCGACGCTGTCGCTGAAAAAGCGGGCGTGTCCACGTCGACGGTCTCGCGCGTTCTGAATAATCTCGAGATTGTGAAGAGTTCCACGCGCTCCCGGGTGCTGAAAGTCGCCGAGGAACTCAACTACCATCCGAATCTCCATGCCCGCTCTTTGGCGAGGGGAAAGAGCCGCATTCTCGGAATCATCGTTTCAAACATGGAGAACCCCTTTTTTCTGGATATCTACCGGACACTCGAATCCGACGCTCATGCCCAAGGGCTCGAAGTCGTCGTCGCCAATACCGATTATCGCTCCGAACAGTTACTCGCGAGCGTGCAGCTTATGATCGGGCTTCGCGTCGCGGGTCTGGCGGTCATCGTTTCGGAAATGGAAGAGCACCTGATTCAAACGGTAGCTAACAGCCGCATTCCTGCCGCTTTCTATGACGTAGGAACGCCGCAGAAAAATATTACCAACATTCGCGTGGACTACCGTAAAGGAATCAAGAAGACCGTCAGTTACCTCAACGCCTTGGGCCACCGGCGCATGGCTTTTGTCGGACATCACTCCACGCTCGTCCCGATCAGCGAGCGCCGCAAGACTTTTCTGGAATCCGTCCACCGCTGCTCCCCCAGCGCGGAAGCGAAAATCTTCGCCGGGCCCGACGGCTTGGATGGCGGCCGGCAGGCGGCCCGCGAACTGCTTGAATCGGGTTTTCGTCCGACCGCGATTCTTTGCGTCAATGACTTAATGGCCGTTGGCGTAATGCGGGAGTTGCGCGAAGAAGGCTTGCAGATCCCGAAGGATGTTTCCGTCACCGGCTTTGACAATATTAAGCTCGCGGAATTCTGCTCTCCGCCGCTCACCACCAATCACATTCCCCGCGAGCAAATCGGTCACATTATTTTTCAGAGCGTTCTTGGCAACGGCCGCGAAGAGTATGACACCGGCCGCGAAATCGTCATCGACCCTGAACTGGTCGTCCGCGACTCCACCGGAGTTGCCGCTAAGAGCTGAAGACGTTTGCGATCCCTGCTCGTCTCCTACAAGGGATTCGCCGCCGGCAGACTACTTCCAAGCGCGAATCATTACTGCGCCATGACGCGGCACCTGCGCCGTAAACTCGCTTTCGAAAGAGCCAAGGTCCTTGTGCGCCCACAAATCCCGGACATGCACGCTGCCGGTGAACCCGATATCTTTGAAATTCACTTTCACGGGAAAGTTTCCGGAGCGGCTGAACAACCCGACCGCCTCGCTGCCGTCCGCCAGCGGCTTTGCCCAAACTTCCAATGGGCCTTCCGCGGAAACGCGATGCCCTTGCACGCCTTTCGGGTCCTGGTCCACGGCGATGGCTTCCTGGTTCAGCAAAATCGCCTGATCCTCCGGCGTCACTCTCGTCAAATCATTCCCGGCCAGCAGCGGCGCGGCCAGCAGGCACCACAGCGTCATATGCGTGATGTACTCATCGTGGCGCATACCGCCATTGCCGATTTCCAGCATGTCCGGATCGTTCCAATGCCCCGGGCCCGCGAACGCCTCCAGTCCCGCTTGCCCAAAACCAATGTTGGACATCGACTCGTACCTGTCTTGTATGTCGCCGGTCGTCCGCCACAGGTTCCCGCCAACTTCTTTGCCCCATCGCCAAACCAGGTCCCACCCGTATTCGCACAAGCTGAAGACAATCGGCCGCCCGGTTTTCTGCAGCGCGTCGTGCATCTTTTTGTAAACGTCCCTGATCTGGCTCACCGGATAGAGCTGCGAGGCGCTGCACCAGTCGTATTTCAGATAATCGACGCCCCACTCCGCATAAGTCTGCGCGTCCTGCTCTTCATGTTGATAGCTGCCGGTGAAGCCGGCGCACGTTTCCGGTCCCGGCGAAGAGTAAATTCCGAATTTGAGGCCTTTGCTGTGCACGTAATCGGCGAGCGCCTTCATCTCGCCGAAGTTCTTGTTCGGCTGAATGCGCCCTTGCTCGTCGCGACCGCCCTGCCAGCAGTCGTCTACATTCACATAAATGTAGCCGGCCTCTTTCATTCCGTTGCTAGCGATCGCGTTGGCGGCGCCGCGCACGTCGGCGGCGGTGACTTTGCACGCGAAGTGATTCCAACTGTTCCAGCCCATTGGTGGCGTTGGCGCCAGTGCGGTTTGCGCTTTTGCGGGAAAAACAGCGACAAAATAAGGTATGAAAAGATAAAAGAAAATTCGAATGCGCATGGACCATACTCCTTGGACGTGAGAAATATCTGGCGGCTTGCAGCCTAAAATCCCCGCTTGGGCAAACTCCTATTTTTCCGTCGAGAATTTGTAGATTGTCGTCGTGTGGTAACGCTCGCCGGGACTCAACACTACGGAAGGAAACTTGGGCTGATTCGGCGAATCAGGAAAGTGCTGCGTCTCCAGGCAGAATGCGGAGCGCTTGGTATACGCAAGGCCACCTTTGCCCTTCGCGGACCCATCCAGGAAATTTCCGGTGTAGAACTGCACGCCGGGCTGGTCGGTCCACACTTCCAGAACGCGACCCGTCTTCGGCTCCATCACGCGTGCCGCCAGCGAAATGGGATCCCCCGGGTTACGCCGCAGCACAAAATTGTGGTCGTAACCGCCACCCAACTTGATCTGCTCATCGTCCGCATTGATGCGCGCACCAATTGCTGTCGGCTTGCGAAAATCAAACGGGGTTCCCGCCACGTCGCGAAGTTCGCCCGTGGGAATCAGCCCGGAATCCACGGGTGTGAATTTATCCGCCTCAATCATCAGAATGTGGCCGAGAATGTCGCCTGACCCCGCGCCCGCGAGATTGAAATAGGAATGATTCGTCAGGTTAACCACCGTTTTCTTGTCGGTCGTCGCAGAGTAGCCGATTTTCAGTTCATTCGAATCCGTCAGCGTATAAATCACGCGCACGTGCAGATTCCCCGGGAAGCCTTCTTCGCCATCTTTACTGAGGTAAGTCAGTTCCAGTGCCTGGCCATCCGGCGATGGAGTTTCCTTTGCGGTCCACACGGCCTTATTGAAGCCCTTGATTCCGCCGTGCAGGCTGTTTTCGCCGTTATTCTTCGCCAGCGTATAGGTTTTGCCGTCGAGCGTGAATCGCGCGTGCCCGATGCGGTTTCCGTAGCGGCCGATGATGGCGCCGAAATAACTCTTGTCGTTCACATAGCCGTCCAGCGAATCGTAGCCGAGCACTGCGTCGGCGAGCTTGCCGTTGCGGTCCGGCACTTTCAGGGAAACGACCGCTCCGCCGTATGTGCTGATGGCCACCTCGACGCCGTTTTTGTTGGTTAGCGTGTACAGATCGACCTCTTCTCCGTCGGGGGTCTTGCCCCAAGAGGTTTTCGCGGTCGTACCGGATTTTCCGGTCGCACCGCTCGTCGCCAGCGTAGTCATAAGAACTGCCCCCGTGAGTTTAATCCACAGTGTTTGCTTCATTCGAATCCCCCGCTCGCAGGCCGTGAGCCGCACATTTTCTGTTTCTGTGTGCTCATCGGATATTTACTGGCCCCCACGCCCTTTCGCCTTCTGAATGATTTCCGCCATTACGTCACGATACTTGTCGAACGTATCGTCCACGACGGTGATCGTGGGAATTTGTTCCTTGCCCAGATTGAGCGTCTTCGGGTTGAAGTGCCCGAAGCCGGATTCGTGCACGCCGCTGCTCCCGCGCCCAGGCGCGGGCAGGCTGAGGTGCTGAAACGCGCGCACATATTTTTTCATGGCTGGAGGATATCCTCCACCGGAAAAAACGTGAAACAGGGGCATGAAGCCCATCAGCGCATCGTAGGGCATTTCGCCGCAAACCAGCACGCCGGGGAATCTCTTGCGCAAGCCCTCCACCAGCAGCCGCGTACCCTCGTGCATATCAGCTTTCGTATTGTTCTCCCAGCCGCCGGCGATGTCGAGGAAATACGCATCCGCGTGGTAGTTCGAAATCGTTTCGGCGATTCGTGCGGAGAGCCAGTTCCGCCAGGAAGGCACGCCGAGATTCATGTAGCCGCCGTTCCCTTCATCGTGGCGGTCGTTATCCCAGTCCACCCAATTCAAGTTGAAAGCGTCGCCGTCGATCTGATCGGTCGTAGCGTCGGCGAAGTTCTTGAATTCCGGGAGCAGTTTGTTCGCGGCGTTCATCCCAAACATGGGCATGAAATGAAAGCCCATGCCGTGGCCCCCGTCGATCAGCGTTCGAAAGCCCTGCTCGCCGCCCAGCCGCGGATCCGGCTTGTAAATCGGATAGTTCCAATAGTAGCGGCCGTCCCACGCAGGGAGAAACACGAGAACTTGCCTCGGAGGAATTTGCCTGGCCACCCATTCGAGCGTTTTCAGCGATTTTGCGAAGTCATTGAAGATATAACCGGTCCAATGCATACCGTGAAGCGAGACGACCAGCACGACCTCCCGGAACCACGGCGGCACGTCAGCACGGCTTTCCCAGTCGGGAATCGCAAACGCCTTTTCGACATGCTCGAAATGCGGGCGATAGGCCGCCTCCAGGCTGTCGGCGCGGCCAACGCGCCACACCGGACCCTCGATGCGATTGCTCCTTGCCCAGGCTTCGCGTTCGTGAATCAGCTCGACGCGGTAGCCTTTCTCCCCGGGCTGCAGGTAAAAACGGCTGGCGCGCACTTCTTTGAGCAGCGTGGAAAGGAAGAAATATTCCTTTTCGCGAGACTCGATGACGAGAACCGGAGAATCCATACCTCCGGCGACAAACAAGGATCCGCCGCCAAACGGATAGCCGAACAGCAGTTCGTCATCTTTGGGATCGAAAAAGTTTCCTCCGGCCGCGGAAACCTTCCCGCGAGGCACGCCACGAAGAATTGCAGCGATCGATTTAATCGGCTGGCCCATTTCTGCCGTAGCCTGGCACTCCACGAACGGGCCGTTTCGCGTGATATGTGCCTCGAGCGTACCGGGCGCTTTTTGCTGGTCGCCCGCCCAGACAAAGCCCTTGCCATGAACGTGCAGACCGTTGGCCGCGGATTCCACACTCATCAAGCTCGCGTCGGGTGAATACGTGTTCTCGAAAGTGTAGACACGGAAAGAGAACTGCAAGTTCTCAAACGAAACCGAGGGCTCGGGAAAATCAAAGCTGAATTTAAAAAAACTGTTTCCGCGGGGAGGTATAAACACGTCGCTCGTACTCGCGAGAGGCAGGATAGCGGAAGATTCCGCTAGAACCGAGCCGCTCGACACAACCGAGGGTTTCGGCGCCACCACAAAAGAGTCTTGCGGAGGAAGCACATGAAAAAAAGTCGCGGTGGACACGCCGGCAACGGTTTTCTTCAGCAGATCGCGACGCGAAAGTTTGTCGTCCATGTCCGCCCCTTTCAAGAACCGAGCGAGCGAAAGTGAAACGCGGGAAGGAGCGCGTGTCAAGAAATAAGTGCAAGCTTGCAACGACAATCCGCAATTTCGCGCCAAAACCGGCCCTTTACCGACTTCCCAGGCTTCCGTAGGAAAACATCAGGCTTCTTGTTTTGAACCTTCATTTGCCGTTGCTACGCGACCTCTCACGGCTTTTTTGGGTAGGTTCGGTCATGAGGTGACGCTCGCGCCGGCTCTTGATGAACTCTCTCAGGGACTCACCGGCCTCGTTGATGTGCTTCCACAAAGCTGCCGACGCTTGTTCCGGATCCCTGGTTCGGCACACCTGCAAAAGCTCGCGGTGGGCTTGTCCCACCCGGTGCAGCGCGCGCGTGAAAACCAGGTGCAGACGCGTGTGCCGATCACAATTAATGTTGAGCGTCTTTAGGAACGACAACATGACCGGGCGGTTCGCTGGCGCATAAAGCGCGGAGTGGAAGCTCCAATTCCAGCGGCCCCAGGATTTCACCTCGGGTCTTCCGCGCGCTGGAAATCCTCGGCTTTCATATTGGGGATGGCGCAGCGCAACATGTAACATTCCAACACGGCGCGCGTTTCGAACAGTTGCATGGCCTCATCCGGCGAGAGGGCGCAAACCACCGCGCCGCGATTCGCGACGATCTTGATTAATCCCTCCGCCGCCAAATGACTCAGGGCTTCGCGAACAGAATTCTGCTGATTTGAAACTCGGCCGCAATGGAGAATCTTTTCCCGCAACCGTTCGACCACCGCGGCAGAAAGGCACTGCCTCGGAATCGGTGCGGACTTGGCTGTTGTGGCCGTTGCCATGGTCGAAGCAAACCTTCGGTCGTAAACCGAGAATGTCGGTGCCTCTCAGCAGAATGCCATCACTTCAACAAGTGCTCGGATTCATTCCTTGGTCGCGCGAATTCGGGTACAAGTGCTCCGCATACAATATACGCCGCGCACCACCTCCCTACCCAAATTCCCGGGCGCCAGACAGCCCCTCGCTGGAATCGCGCCCATCGCTCCTGGCAGCGATTTCAAGCGGACCATTGAAAATATACGCATCTGCCGCAAATTGCAAAGAAATTAGGAGATGAAAGCGTCTGCAGAAAATCCTTGACACCCGATTGCATATCTTATACAAATGCCGCCATTGTTCCTCGTCTGGCGCCGGAGTGACGTGGTCTATACACCGCGTCGCGACTTAAGGCTTCGGCTCCGTGGCGGACTTGGACGCCATTCCTCCTGTCGACCCTGACCGGGACGTAAGACCTCCGTTCAGAAGTGGGGAGTTCATAAGTTTTGGGGTGCTTCATAAGGAGGTGGATGTGCTGTCAAACTCTTCTCCCCTTTTTAAATGCTGCCTCGTCGCCTGCGGCGCCCTTTTCCTTTTCTTTAACGCACCGCCTTCCTGGGCGCAGATGGGCTCCGTGGGCACTGTCAACGTCCTTGTGGTTGATCCGAAGGGTTGCTAGTTCGAATCTCGCCCGGGGAGCCAAAATATCTCCCACATTTACTTCTGATTACGCGGCTTTTGCGGACTGAGTTTTTACTTCAAAAAGTTGGCCAAGTTGGCCAATTCCAAGAGGCAGGCTCGGCAGCTTAAATCCGAGACCCACCTTCGCGCTTGCGTGATGATTTCCTCGATCTCAGCGATGCGTTTCTCGTAGTTCGCTAAAATCTCGGGGCCTTCCCACTGTTCCTTCTTGAGCGCGCGGATCACATCGCGGTAATCGGTCGCCTGGATTCCCTTTTCCTTTGCCACTTTTGGAGCAAGCGCCATCATTTCGTTTTGGATTTCATCGAAACTGGCGTGCGCCAGCACCGCGAGCTGTTCCGGTGGCATGTCTACTCCGACACGCACCAAAGTGTAAGCATAGACTTCGGGCGGCATGCGGTAATCGGTGCGTGTCCTCGGCAGGATCTTCCGCCGGACAAATTCGTTGAACTCCGCCAATTGCGCTCTCAGCGTGCGGTACGCAGGCTCGTAGCAGGCGATGTGATATTTGTCGAACAGCTTGGCGATGGCACTAGCGTGAGTGTCGCTGTTCGACAGATTTCTCTCCACCCATCCTTTGAATGGCCCAAGCACTCCGGGCACATTCAGGCGTTCGCGCATCCGGTCCTCGGAGAGTTTTGTCAGCGGCTCGTATCCTGGTTCCATTCCCGCATATTTGCGAAGACGAACCAGAGCTTTCATGCGTCGCTCCTGAGGCACTTGGTCGTCGAGCAGCGCTTCGATACCCCAATAAGCGATCTCGTTGGCGTCGTAAAACTGAATGAAATATTTCTTGCGAATTTCTCTCCCCCGAATTTCGCTGCGCGCACCCTTGATTAAGATATCTAGGTCCTGTCGAACAGAATTGTCTTTCTCTTGTTCCAGGCGCTTTTCGAGTTCGATGATGGCCTGTTTGGTAGCTTCTCCGTGGCGCTCTTCGAACTTCGCCTTCAAATCAATCGTTTGCTCGTCGAGGTCAGAGATCCCTAAGCTCGCGGCGCTCTCTGGATAAAAACGTGCGTCCACTTCGAGAAGCAACTTCGCGTTCTGATCACTTCGAGTGACCCACTCCGGCGTGTTGTGCAGTGCGTGAGCCGATGCACCCGGTTCCTTGACAGACGCGAGCCCGAAGAAATACGCCCCTGTCAAGACAGTGAAAGAGAGGATTCTCCGCATAGCGAAAGTATCTTAACAGCCGACGGACAGGCTTACGCAGATATGGAGAGGCCCCCTGGTTTCGTTCTTTGGAGTCAGCCGCATTTCCGTGACGGTTCTGACAAACGCCCGAGGGAAAATCGCAGATAGATGGTTCGTTTCGATCCCTTACTGACACGTAGCGCGCAATACTGAGTCCCTTTTCAATCGTTTTCTCCGTCGTCTGTTGCAATGTCGAGGATGGCCCGCTCTTTTGGTCGGCCAATTTCGGCGTGCGAGTCTGCTCCATGGCGGTCTGCCGTGAAGCGTCACGGGAGATGTGGTCGGCCAACTGGCTTTTGTCGTTTGTGTAGATTTAGGCGTCATAGCGGGCGCGGGAGACGGCGACGTAAGCCAATCGCCGGTTGATGAGTTTTTCTCCGGCCTGCTCCGTGTCAACGTGGATGAGAACGCAGTCGGCGGTTTGCCCCTGGCTGCTGTGGCTCGTCACCGCATAGCCGTAGTCGAGATGCGGATTCTCTTTGACGTTGAACGCGACAGTGCAGCCTGAGTCGAGGCGCAGTTGCAGATTGCCACCGTTGTCGATCTTCTCGATAGTGCCAAGCTCGCGATTCGCAACGTACTGCTCCTTGTACGGCGCTGTGAACTGCACGCGGTCGCCTTCGCTGAACGCGCGCTCTGTCTCCCGGTACAGCGCCATGCAACCGACGCGGATCGTAACTCACTTCCTCAGCGTTCTCGCGCCTCACGTCTTTCGTGGGCCAGATTAAAGAGACGTTGACGAACCGAGGCGGCAAGATTTCTGGGTTTCTCGCGGCTCACGAAAGCAACTCCAGATAGGGGCGCATTACATTTGCCACGCGACATACCTTGGCGGCTTGCCAGAGTTCGTCCGAAGTCGCTCGGCGCTTGCGTCTGCATTCGCGAAAGGCTTCAAGTGCAACGTCGAGCCCGATCTTGTTTCGATATCTGAAGCAACCCTACTTTGATTGACCCTCACTGATCGGAAGGCTCGGAAGGCGCTCGGACACCCATGTGGCAGTCCTTCAAAGAGCTTGTTCAAGGTGCTTTTTTCAGAGGAGCCTTGCCGGAGGCCCCCGTTTTGGGGCCGTACAGCGCTAGCCGTTGGCGGTTTTCGGCTTTTTGGCAAGCGCACTGCTGGTGTTGCCATATTTGCGTGACCAGTTCTCGCTAACGCAAAATATCGTCAGCTTTTGAAAGCAGGACCAGTAGAGTCGCGGAGGACAAGTTCAGGATCGATGACGATTTCGCGGCCGGAGTCGTGCTCGTTTTGGCCATCGCCGAGAACATTATCGAAGATGATGTGCCCGATTTGCTCGCGGGGAATGTGAACGGTCGTGAGAGGCGGGAAACAAAATTCGCTCAGCTTGATGTTATCAAAACCGGTTACAGACACGTCACGACGAATTTGGAGGCCTCCTTCACGTAGCTCGCGTACCACCCCGACGGACATGAAATCGTTAACGCAGAGAATGGGGGAGGGGCAAAAGCCGGAGTTGAGGAGTCCGCGCGCGGCCTGACGGCCACCGTCGAGGCCTTCGTCGCCAAGTCCGGCAATCCACGCCCGGCTATCCTGCACGACGATTTCGTTTACTTCCCGGTCATAGGTCATGAACGACGGTGCTCGGTGGAAGGGGTCATTTTTATCGGTGAACCACTGCTTGGTGCTCAGAAAGTGGCCCATGTCCGCAAGCGCTTGCGCAGCGGGCTCGGTTACAAAGTAATGAATCGTTTGGACGAGTCCGTCTTGATACGTCACGGTCAACCGCGCGCGTCCCCAGGCTTTTCCCTGTACGGCATAGGTCTTCCAATCGCGGGATGTTGCGGCGGCTGGTTGGATCGTAATCGCGCCCGCAGGCTCAACGATCATCGACTTCACGGGTTCTGGGTAATTAAGAAATAACTGCGCGCGAACATGTTGAGGAAGAACATAGCCCGGGATGCCCACGGCGACGGGGCGATGATTGTGGGGAGAGTTTTCTCGATGTCACGAATGGAATCCACAATGATCAACTGAACTCCATAAGTTCTCGATTCGCCGGGCGCCAGTGTCGCAAGTGTCGGCGGATTCCAAGGCTTTGCTTTCTTCCATTCGTTCTCAGCAAACGCGGCGCTATGCACCATCCAGTCGTAGAAGCCTTCAAAGGTGATGCCGCGTGGTGTAAGGTCGCGGAAGAGGGAAGCACCCGTTGAGCGGCGGGCGCCAAGGATCGGGCTGTAAGCTTCAAAAGGAGTTTTCCCGTCTGGCAGAACCAGCAACGCAGGTCCCTGTCCGCTCAGGCGTGTCACTTGCAGATACCCTGCATCCTCGCCGATGTAAGGATCGTAAAACGAGCAGATGGCGTGAGCTTGCTCGAGAGAGCGATCGTTAAACACATTGTTGAAGATCATCGGAATACCCAAAGCCCCGATCTGCACGTTTTCCGCTGTTTTATTTTTCAGCGTAAATTGCAAAGCGAGCTTGCCGCCCTCAAGTTCCCACTCTCTTGTAATTTGCAACGGAATATCAGCAGGCAATGTGGATGCGAGGTCCGCCGCTGTGCCGCCGCTAGAATCTGCGCCGAGGTGGGCAGCGCTGCCACCGGCTTGCGAGCGAGCGCGGTGGAGTAACCCTTCCACTCGCCGGAAGTGCCGGGACGCAGGCGCAGGTCAACGTCCCCCAGATGGTAATAGCCGTCCCTGGATCGCTCAACTAGCAGGTCTCCGGGAGTAAAATCGAAATCTCCTGCGCCTTTGGGCTTCAGAGCGGCAACCGTTTGCGAAGAACGCACCAGGCGCAAGGAAAACGCGGGCGTGTCGAGATCCAGATATCCCTGCTCCAGCATGGGACCCGGGGTCGCGGCCTCCTTCTGCCGCTGGCGCGCCAGCAGGGCCCAGATGGCCACTGAACCAAAAAGAACAGCAACCACGGCCAACGCCACGTATCTCGTTCGAGTGCGCAGGGTGTAGCTCATTTCATTGCCCGCATCGTAGCAGTGTCCCCATCCGCCGCCACCAAGTCAGAAATGCTGCAAGCGATACTATCGCCAACCGCTCCATCTTGTATTGAAAAGACGCACCTCTATCGATTGCATAATACACAGGCTATGCTACATTGCAAGCGCTTGCTCTCCTTCTGGAGGATGTCCCGTGCGCTGGTTCCCTGCTTTGACCCTTTCTGCGGCACTCTCTTTGGCCCCTTCGATTGCGGCGCAGTCTCTTCAAGACACTCAGTTTCAACTGGCCTATTCACCCTCCGGTATCACGAGTCTGAAGCATGTTCACGATAAGTACGACACCGACTATGTCGCCGATGGGCGCACCGTTGGCGATGTGCTCATCCGCTACCGCGCTGCCGGCCAGAAGGACTGGAAGAAAGCGTCGGCAGCCGTCCTGAACACCAATGCGCCCGCAAATCCGCAGGGAGTGTCCTTCACGATTGGTGAGCTTATCCCCACGCTTGCGTCGCTCTCCCGCGCCTCTGCATCCGTGCGTGGTCCTGTCTTCGCTCTCAACGACCAGCTCCTTACCCGAAATTCTCATGACGCGGCGCTTCCCCGCTTCATTTGGTTTGGTAAGAAAGGCACCACCGAGTGGGTGCAATACGATTTCCCGAGCCCCAAAGAAGTCCATTCGGTCGAGGTCTATTGGGCGGTCCTTGAAGACCCGAACAACCCAGGCAAGCTGCCTAAGAGCTGGTGTGTCCTTTATCGTGACGGGGAGAATTGGAGGGAAGTGAATTCGCCTTCGGGCTATCCGGTCGAGGCAGATCGGATGAATCAAGCCGCATTCGCCCCTGTCACGACCTCCGCGCTTCGTCTCGAAGTTCAATTGCAAGAAGGCGCCACTGCGGGGCTCTTCGAATTGGCCGTCAACGGCGAAGGCAGACAGGTCATTCCTATCCATGATCTTCAGGCTCAGGAAAACTTTCGGCTCGAAGATAAAGCTCTGGTGTGGACAATTTCCCTGAAGAACATGACTAGCACGGAGCTCGAAGTCGGCGACCTCGCGCTGCCTCTCCCGTTCAACACGCAATATGTGTGGGACAAAACTGAAACGTACACGAAGCGGTTGATCCCGCATTGGCTCATCGCCGGCAACGGCTCCTTTCTTTTCTGGATTCGCACAAATACCGAGGGACCGTATCTGGTCATGACGCCAGTGGGTCATTCCAAACTGGAGTACTTCGAGCCGCAAGGCTTTGGGCGGGGCGTCGCCTATTACATCCATTCCGAAGCGAGCGCTGAGGAGCTGCGTACAAAGGGAGGGACGTGGCGGCTGCCAAATACGAAACCGGTTCTTCGAGCCAGCGGCCAATCCGGTGATTCAGCAACGTATCAGTTTTGCTTCCGGTGGGCGGAGGATTACAACGCGGTTCGCGATGTTCTCTATGAAGAAGGCCTGTTCGACATCAACGTGGTTCCGGGGATGACCATACCAACGGACCTACCCGCGATGTTTTCACTCCGCACTCACAATGCAATTCGAGCTGTCGTCCCAGAGCATCCCGAGGCGACGAAAGTTGAACGCGTCGGTGAACGTGGCAAAGACGTGCAGGTCTATAAGGCCCGATTCTCCCGGTTGGGTGAGAATCTGCTGAAAGTGGAGTACGGAGACGGGCAATATCTCACGCTTGAATTCTTTGTCATCGAGCCGCTTGAGGCGCTTTTCAAAAAACGGGCGGCTTTTCTGGCAACGCACGAGCAAGTCCACGACCCGTCCAATTGGTACAACACGGTGTTTTCCCAGTGGGACATGAAACACGAAATTCTGCGGAGCCCTGACGACTTGGACGGCTTGCAATCCTACGCTGTTGCTTCAGATGATCCGGCGCTTGGAAAAGCGCCTTATGTGGCGGGGGAAAACATCTATTTTCCCGTGCAGTCCGAAATTGACGCCGTCGAGAATTACATCAAAGACTTTGTGTGGGGCGGTTTGCAGCAAACCGACAAGGAGCCATATCCCTACGCAATCTACGGCATCCCCAACTGGAAAGTGAATCGCGACAGCCCCAAAGACGACAACACGGGGAAGAAGCATATCTGGCACATCTACGATTACCCGCACGTCGTTTTGCTCTACTACAACATGTACCGGCTCGCGAAGCTTTATCCGGATAGGACCAAATACCTCGACAAGGACGGATATCTAGAGAGGGCGTTCGGAACGGCAAAGGCTTTCTTCACCTTTCCATTGGAGGTCGCGAAATGGTCAGCGTATGAAACGGGAACCTACAACGAACTCATCATTCCAGATTTGATCGACGCGCTGAATGAAGAGGGCCACAAAGACCAAGCCGATTGGCTGAGAATAGCGTGGGAGAAAAGGTCAAGCATTTCATCAACGACCATCCCTATCTTTTTGGCTCGGAATATCCGTTCGATTCCACGGGATTTGAATCCACGCATGCTCTTGCCAAGTATGCCATGAGCCATGTGCTTAAACCCGGCGAAACATTCGCCTCGGAAATTCCTTCAGACGATTTCCGCCGCGCGGTGAAGTACGATGACGCAACCGCATTTCTCGAAGAGGAGACGAAGCTGAATCTTGCATGCCGCGGTTGGCTCGAAACTGCTTACTACTATCTTGGGAGCGACTACCGTGGCTCCGGTCCGTCCAGCTACACGTTGAGCTACATGGCGCAAATGGGCGGCTGGGCCGTCTCTGATTATGGACTCTATTTTGCAAAGGATCCGTTTCCCTACTTGCGGCTTGGCTATGCCTCCTATTTGAGCTCATGGGCGCTTCTAAACTCGGGGACGCCGGAATCCAACTACGGGTATTGGTTTCCGGGAAAGGAAAATGACGGCGGCGCCGGCGGAGGCTTTGAACCGCGGCCGTGGGGACGCGCCTGGCTCGGTAACAAGGAAATGGGCCGAGGTTCCTGGTGGTATTCGGGGGAGATTGACCTCGGTTTCAGCGGCGCATTGCGATCCGCCGCAACGATTGTGGCCGATGACCCAATCTTTGGGCTGATTGTTTACGGCGGAGAACTGCGGCGCACGGGGAGCAATACGGAAGTGATTCCGAAGGATGGATTGCGAGCGCGATTCCATATCATGAGAGACAACCAGCGAATCCATATTCTTGTGGATCGCGACGGGTTCGCGAAGGACAAGCCCGTTTCGTTTGACGATGGCCTTGGCATCGTGAGGTTTACCCTGGAGAATCGGGCCGCGGCGGCGCACGAAGCCGAAGTGCGTATCGCGGGGTTGGCCCCGGGAAACTACACGGTAACGTCCCAAAGCAACGGAAAGGTAACGACTCAGAAGTTTTTGATTGCTGGAACCAAGGTAGCTGTCTTCCGCGTCCCCGTGGGAGCATTGGGCACTGCTGTGGAGATCAGACATGGGACCTCCGGGAGATGATAGAACCGGGGAGCAAGAGATCATCTTGAGACGGGAGCCGGGTCTCAGAGAAGAGCGCGTCTGTTACAAGACTACCGGTCAAACTCGGGGATCCGAAACCACGGCCCTGGCTTGGCTGGCACCTATCATTGCGCAGATGATTCGGGGGATTGTTTTACCAGGCGGATGCGGCCGTGGGATTCGCGCTCGCGTTCCTCTTCATTGATTTTGGCAAGAATCGGAAGGATTTGCGCGGCTTTTTCGGGCTTTCCCTGCCTGCGATACGCGACCGCAAGCTGGGAGTAAGCGGCCTTGTCGCTGGGGTCGAGGGCGCGTGCTTTCTCGAGCTGGGCCACGGCTTCGTCAATGCGGTTTTCGCGAAGGTAAAGCTTGGCGAGATCAACTCGAGGCGGCGCGAACACAGCATCGATCGTGACGGATTTTTCAAGCGCGGATTTTGCCTCTAGGTAACCTTCGTCTGAGGGATTTACGCCCGAACGGATCAGGGCCTCACCCAGCAGATATTGCAGGCGAGCATCCGCAGGCTCTTCTTTCACGCGCTGACGGAGTGTGGCTACGGCCTCACCAATATTGCCTGTCTGCATGTAACTGATGCCCAGTCCCACGTAACTGAGGTTCTTGTCCGGCGCAAGACGGTTGGCCAACTGAAAATCCTGGTCGGCAAGCTCAAACTGGTTCTTCAGGGCGTGCAGAATGCCGCGTTGAAAGACCAGGCGGTCCGAATCCGGCTTGTAATGAAGGCCCACTTCGATGATTTCGAGCCCAAGGTCGAGGGCATCGTGATCGGTACAGAGAGCCGCAAGGTCCAGGTAGTTGCTTTCGTCTTGGGGATCAAGGCGCGTGGCTTCGCGCAGAGCGTCAATGGCGGGCTGGAGTTGGCCGGCAGCTTCGTAGGCTTCGCCAAGCAGATTGTTGAGCTCGGCGGTGTTGTGGCCAGATTTTTTCAGGGCAGTGAGGATGTCAATAGCCTTGGCGGGCTGCTTCGATTGCACGTAGCAGACTGCAAGATTGAAGCCTGCGTCGTACGAGTCGGGATACCTGGATCGGACGGCCTCGAAGTACGGAATGGCCTGGGCAGCATGCTCGCGCTCGGCAAGGATGAGCCCGAGCTGAAACTGAAGGCGGAGCGGAAGGGTTTTGTTGTCGAGTTTGACGAGTTCTGCGAGAGCAGCATCCGTCCTGCCAGTTTCAAAGTCGCTTTGGATTAGAGCCACACGGAGGCCAGGGTCTTCCGAGAGGAAACGCCCGGACTTCTCGAAGCGGCCTGCGGCAACTGCATAATCGCCCCGCTTGAACGCGATCTTTCCAAGAAAGGCGTTGACCACCGGGTCATCCGGCTTGAAGACTGCGGCCTCCTTGAAATGCTTCTCCGAAGAGGCGAGGTCCTTGAGATTGAATTCGTTGATAGCAAGGTTGCTGAGCGCGGGGTAAAACTTTGTATCGATTTGCAGGGCTTTGACGTACTCGGCGTTGGCGCCCGCCAGATCGCCCTTTTGCGTGAGCGCGATGCCCAGAAGATTCAATGCCTTGAGGTTGCGCGGGTCAGTGGCAAGGAACTCGTGAAGTATGGCAATTCCCTGATCCAATTGCCCGCCTCGAACGAGGGCTTCCGCACGCCGGTACAAATCTGTGTCCTGCGCTAAGGCCGCAAAGGCTGTTCCCAGGAGAAAAAAGACCAGGAAGAAGGCAATTCGTCGCATGTCCCGCACGTTTGTGAGCAAAGGATCTTCAGTACTGTTCAGAGAAATCGTACCACCGGAATGCTTTGTTCTTGCAACCTGCGAACGCAGACCAAAAAGCTTGCCCTCTCTCCGCCAGAACGGAGAGAGGGCAGGAGGGGTGTAAGGGGCTATGTGTTATGAGTTGTTATGAATGGGAACTGTCTCCTAAAACTCGATTCGCACGCCCACTTCAATCTGGCGCGGGTTAAATGCGCCGACGGGTCTGCCAAAGTCGGGGTTCGTGGACTTGAAGCTAGAATCGCTGATTGCGAAGTTACGCGTGAACGCCAGGTTGTTAGTGGAGCCGTTAACGCCGCTAAGGAACAAGTTGGTTCGGTTGAAAAGATTGAAGAATTCACCGAGAACTTTGAGTTTTGCGCCTTCCTTGCCGACAAACCAAGGAATGTGGAAGTACTTGGAGGAACTGAAATCCACATTGGCAAAGCCAGGACCGCGGAAGGAGTTGCGCCCGGCATTACCTTCCCATGGCCCTGAACCGCAATTCAGCAAGAAAGGATTTGGATTCGGGCTTGTGCTGGAAGGTGCTTGTACTGTCGGGCAAGGCATGGTGAATTCGGTGGCAGAGAAGCAACCGCCATTCTCCCATGTGGTGCGGCTACAGGTGCGGCCCTTGACATTAGCGGCGACGTCCGGAATTAAACAGCTTCCGCCGTTGCCTGCGGGGCTGTGATTACAGTCTACAATCGTGAACGGGTAACCGGACTGGAGCGTAGTTGTTCCACTCCACTGCCAACCGCCAAGGATGCCTCGAATCAACGAATTTTGGTGAGAGAGCCTTGGAAGGTCCCAGACGCCATGGGCGCTGAAAGCTCTCGGTATATCGAAGCTCGCGGGGCCACTCTGAGCATTGAGGTCGTAAGGGTTGTAAACGGGGGCTAGCAAGCTATCCCGGCCCAGCCCTGGGGCATCAACGTTGCTGATCGTCCTGCTAAGTGTAAAGGTCGCCTGCAGGGTAAAGGACTGGTTGAAACGGTGCAAAACAGAAAAAGATGCGCCGTTATAGTGAGCCCAACCGCTGTTGTCACCATAGGAGATCACTCTGAAGAAGTTGTTGGGTCGAAAACCAGTTGCTGAGCCCGTGACCGGGTTGAAGCACCCGACGCAGCGATTGCGTTCTGTACGCACATATTCATGAACGCTTTGTGACCCGAGATAATTGCCTTCGACAACCCAATTCGGGGTGAGGGCGTATTGGACACCGAAGAAACGGCTAACCGTGTAGGCCTGCTTGGTGGCAGGATCAACTCCACCAATGCTCGAGCAGCATGCGAGGGCACCGCCACGAGGGTTCAAGCCCGTGGGCAACTGGCTAGAAGGCGGCAACGGACAATTGAAGGGAGTGTGATCCAGCGCGCAAATCCCATAAACAGGCTGGGGCGCGCTCGCATTGCTTGCGTCGGCGGTGATGCTTCCGATCAATGGGGGATTGCTGCGGATGGCATCGGACCAAAAGATATTGGGCGCGCGCTCAAAGAAAACGCCCACTCCTCCGCGAACGCTCAGCTTTCCCTGCTTGGTGGGATCCCAGGCAAAGCTGAGGCGGGGCCCAAAGTAAGCGATACCATGATTGGGCGTCACGCTTGGCACGATGCCCACGGAGGCTCCTGCGATCTTCCGCATCAGCGATGAACCCGTGCCGAGGATGATGGAAGATGTTCGCCCTGCCTGTTCATTTGGGCTGGTGTTGAAATCCCAGCGCAAACCGTAGTTTATGGAAAGATTGGGCTTCAGCTTGTAGTCATCCTGGCCAAAAAAGCTGAAGTTACCAGTGCGGTAGCCGATGCTTTGCTGGGACAAGACGCCGGTTCGGAGGTCGTAATTGATAGCGCCCTGGGTTAGAGGCATGTCCAAGGCAAAGTCAAAAACGGGGTCCAGGCCCTTATCGGGCGCTCCGGACAGGTTATTGACGCCGAAGCCGTATCCCGGGCGCTGTGTGGGCCCGCTAAAAAGGTCGTTCTCCTGATCGCGGAAAATGTCGAAGCCGAATTTCATGGCATGCTTGCCCCGGTTCCAGGAAAGCAAGTCGCGCCACTCGAAGTCGTTCTGGATGAACTCGGCGGGCGAGAAACCATCGCCGAACCCGGCGAAATCCATCCCAAAGATGGCTGGCACCTCGCAATGCGCACAGGTACCCAAGCCGGAGATGCGCGTGAAACCCATGGCCGCGTCATTTATGATTTCGGGAGAAAAGGTGTGTGTCCAGTCCAGGTTTGCATAGTTTGAGATCCCAGCAAAACTGTCCGGAGAAGCAAATGCCGGGCGGGTGTTTATTCCTTGTGTGTTATGAACCTTTCTATAGTAGTTGCCGTAGAAGCGGTCTTTCGTATAATTCACGTCAACACGCGTATTAAACTGCTTACCGTTGTCGTACCCCGAGAAGCTTTCTGTTGTCGTTCCGAACAGCGGCATTGTGCAAGAGACTCCAGGAAGCGGCGGCGCGCTAGCGCAGTTGGGGTCCAAGTCTTGGACGGTCAACACCGTCCCTGAGAGGAATCCGTTGTTGGTGGCGGGGAAACTTGTGAGCAGTTTGGTGGAAAGATTGTTAGGGAGATTAGATTTTAGATAGTTTACGAACTCTGAGGCCTCCACGTTGTCTTGGAAGACGACTGGTGACGATGATTTTTTCTGGTCCCAACTGAAAAAGCCGAACATCCTGTTCTTCAGAATTGGCCCGCCGAGCGAGCCACCGAACTCGTTTCGGCGGAATACGGCAACCGGAGCCCCACCGCTAAGGGCATTTCTTCCCGAGAGGGCATTGTCTTGATGATATTCAAACAAGGAACCGTGAAACTCGTTAGTCCCGCTTTTACTGACCGACTGAATTACGAGTCCGCTGGAGCGGCCATATTCAGCCGAATAGTCGTTAACAGACACGTGCAAGTCTTGAATGGAATCGGGGTTGGGGGTGATGTTGAATACGCCTGGGTCCGGATTGCTATTGGCGAGAGTGTTGTCCATATAGAAAGAGTTGCCCTCTCCCCGTTGTCCCCCGCCGTTCACTTGGGGGTTATTCACCAGACCAAAAATGTCATTGTCAAAATTGTTGCCAGATGCGGAGCCCGTACCCGTAACTCCTGGCAGAACGTTAAGCAGGTTTCCAACGTTACGCCCGGGTAGCGGGAGCTGGCTGATTTCCTGCGCAGAGATGTCGCTCGCTACCTTGGACTCGGAGAGCTGAATAGGATTGGCTTCCGCGGTGACAGTAACGGTTTCCGTTGTGGCGCCGGCTTTCAAGGCAAGAGGGAGAGTGCGAATCTCCTCCGCAAGGAGCACGATATTCTCCTGGACGGTGGTGGCGAAGCCTTGCTTGGCAGCGGCAAGTTTGTAGCGGCCCGGGCCCAGGCTGGGGAAACGGAAGAGACCTTCCGCATTGGTCTGCACAGATTGCGAGATGCCGGTGTCCACATTCGTGAGGGTGACTTTGGCGTCGGGAACGACCGCGCCGGAGGGATCGGTGACCGAACCCTCAATGCCGCTGCGGAACTGGGCAAGCGCCGGGTTAATGAGGAACCCCGCGAGAACCACGAACACGGCAAACTGTGCAAGGCGAGCGAAAATCTTCATGATGCCTCCTGGAAGCAGAATCAGCGACCCGGAAAACTGAAGAACGACATGCACCCTATGCAAGCGCTTGCATTAATGACCAAAATAAAAGCGCCGATACTCCTCGACGCCCTGATTCTAGTGTATCCTCCTGCTGAGATTCAGCTGGCACCCCCATACAGCAATCGCTTGCAATTTGTGGGGGATATAACATCGGCGGAAACCATCTGTCAAGCGAATTCGCACAAGCGACAAATTCGATGCTGGGAGCGCATTGATTCCAGGGCAGTGCGGGCAGAAACTGAACGATGCCGTGGCAGCGTAGCTGCCGCGCGGGGCAGGTTGCCTTACTTCCTAACTCACAGGCGGGCAAGACCTTTATGCCAAGGGCAAGAAATCTGGTGCGGTTTGCGTGCGTTTGTAGCGCAGCGTTTCTGCTGGGTACGACTGCAGCCCGCCAGAAGGCAGGCCCGCGCAAAACTTCCGGCGCCGAGCCGCCTCAAGTCAATTTCGTAGACATAGCGCGCAAGGCAGGCTTGACGGTGAAAACCGAAGACGGGGGCGAGAAAGCCAAGAAGTACATTGTGGAAACAACGGGTAGCGGGGCGGCGTTCTTCGACTACGACAATGACGGCTGGCCGGACATTTTCCTGGTCAACGGGACAACTCTAGAGGGCTTTCCGAAAGGCCAAGAGCCTGTGAGCCATCTTTATCACAACAACCATGACGGGACGTTCACCGACGTAACGCAAAAGGCCGGGCTTTCGTTGACAGGATGGGGGCAGGGCGTTTGCGCGGGCGACTACGACAACGACGGGCGAACGGACCTGTTTGTGACCTATTGGGGGCACAGCGTCTTGCTGCACAACAACGGAGACGGCACCTTCAGCGACGTGACGAAGAAAGCAGGCCTGTGGCGCAACGATGTGCATTGGGAAACGGGGTGCGCATTCGTGGACTACGACCGCGATGGCCGGGTGGACTTGTTCGTGTCACAGTATGTGGACCTGGATCTTGCAAACACGCCCGTGCCGGGAAGCGGCAACAACTGCATTTGGAAAGGGATTCCGGTCATGTGCGGGCCGCGCGGTTTGAAAGGTACGCACAGCGAGCTCTTTCACAACAACGGGGACGGGACGTTTACCGATGTGAGCGAAAAGTCCGGCGTGGCGAAAACGCCTGCTTATTATTGTTTCACGGCGTTGACGGGCGACTTCGACAACGACGGTTGGCCGGACATCTTTGTTTCGTGCGACTCGACGCCAAGCATGCTGTTTCACAACAACCACGACGGAACATTCAAGGAGATCGGCGTTGAAGCTGGCCTGGCATTTAACGGGGATGGCCGCGAACAAGCAGGAATGGGAGCACATGCCACGGACTACGACGGCGATGGCTGGCTCGACATCATCAAGACAAATTTTTCGGATGACACGGCGACGCTCTATCACAACAACAGCGATGGAACCTTTACGGATGCCACCGATGAAGCCGGATTAGGGGCCAATACGCAGTCCCTGGGCTGGGGGACGCTGTTTGTGGACGTTGACAATGACGGCTGGCCGGACATTTTCATGGCCAATGGGCACGTGTATCCCGAAGTGGACGGCAAAGATTTCAGCACGAGCTTTCGCGAGCGGAAGACGTTGTATTGGAACCGGCGCAACGGGAAGTTTAGGGATATTTCTTTGGCGGCGGGTTCCGGGGTCACCGCGCTTTACAACGGTCATGGAGTTGCGGCGGCGGATTTCGATAATGACGGGGCGGTGGAAATCCTGGTGAACAACAGCCATGACGCGCCAAGCCTGCTGAAAAATTACGGGGAACATCAAAACTGGCTGCTGGTGAAACTGACCGGGACGCGATCGAATCGCGACGCAATCGGCGCTCGAGTGACTGTGCGCGCAAACGGCCATCAGCAAACTCAGGAAGTACGGAGCGGCGGCGGCTACATTTCGCAGACTGATTTTCGGCTGCACTTTGGCCTGGGCGAGGCTAGCAAGGCCGACGTGATCGAAATCCGGTGGCCTAGCGGGGGCGCCGTGGAGCGGCGTGAAAACGCGCCCGTGAACCAAATCCTGCGGATTAAAGAAGGGAGCGGGCCGGCAAAACGGTAAGTGCTTGACCACAATATAAAGGACGTTTCTGCTCCGCATATGCCTGTCCTGCGCCTGGCGGTCCCGGAGTCACAACCTACCTCAAGCTTATTGTAGAGTCCTATCATCTACTGCATGAATTTCCAACTGACAT
>Ga0209808_1000157_pt1 | contig 35215 bp, 36 predicted proteins | sample GraSoiAngelo_157_FD_186171 | JGI IMG/M metagenome (GOLD analysis project Ga0209808, IMG submission 186171) | Grasslands soil microbial communities from the Angelo Coastal Reserve, California, USA - 14_1009_16_20cm (SPAdes) (version 2) | ecosystem: Environmental > Terrestrial > Soil > Grasslands ... | reverse complement strand
CGACCTGCTGGCGGAGACGGGCCTCGAGACCGAGCAGGCGCTGCCCGCGCTTTGGGATCTCGTCTGGGCCGGCGAGGTCACGAACGACGCCTGGCAGCCCCTGCGGGCCGGACGCCGCTACGGGGTCCCGAAGCCGCAGCGGCGGCCGCGGCGCTTCTCGCGCCACCGGGCCAGCGAGATCACGGCGACGCAGGGCCGCTGGTCGCGAACGGAACGCCTCTTCGGCCCTGTCTCGGGACCAGGTCCCGGGACCGGTCCGGATCGGCGGGCGCTCGCGGAGCTGCTGCTCGAGCGGCAGGGAATCGTCATGCGCGACGGTGTACGCGCGGAGGGGATTCCGGGTGGCTACGGGGCGGTCTACGGCGAGCTGAAGGCGCTCGAGACGCTTGGCCTCTGCCGGCGCGGCTACTTTGTCGAGGGCCTCGGCGGCGCCCAGTTCGCACTCGGCGGCGCAGTCGAACGGCTGCGCGAGCTCAGACCGCGCGAAGGCGATGAGCCGGACGTGCTCGTTCTCGCGGCTGCCGACCCGGCACAGCCCTACGGGGCCGCCCTGCCGTGGCCGAAGCGAGCGGGGGCGCGAGCCGCCCGCGTCGCCGGCGCCCGGGTCGTCCTGCTCGGCGGCGAGCCCGCCCTGTTCGTCGAGCGCGGGGGGCGCTCGCTGGTCCCGCTCCGCGACCCCGACGAGAGCTGGCTCAAGCCGGCGCTCTTCGCCCTGGTCGCGCACGTCCGGAGCCAGGGCTTGAAGAAGCGCCTCGCAGTCGAGCGCTTCGACGGCGAGCCGGTCACGGAGAGCGACGCGATGCCGCTGCTCGTCGAGGCCGGCTTCCTCGCGGGACCGAGGCGCGCAGTCCTGAGGCCGTAGCGCAATGCCGGAAGGCGATTCTCTGGCCCGGGCAGCAAGGCGGCTGCAGGCGCTCGTGGGCGAGCGGGTCGAGGTCGAGACGCCGCACCCGCGGGCGGCGGTGAAGCGGCTGGTCGAGCGCCTCGACGGCCGCCGCCTGCTCGGGGTCGAGGCGGCGGGTAAGAACTTGCTCCTCCGCTTCGAGGATGGCGTCGTTCTCCGCAGCCACTTGCGTATGTCCGGCCGCTGGCAGCTCCGGCCGAGAGGCTCGAAGCTCTTCGGCCGTCCCTGGCTTGTCCTCCGCGGCGCCGAGCGGGAGGCCGTGCTCTGGAACGGCCCGGTGCTGGAGCTGGACGACCGCGCCGTCCGCCGGCTCGGGCCGGACATCCTCGCGCAGCCGCCCGATCTGGACGCCATGGTCGCCAACCTCCGCAGCGATCCTCAGCGCGCGATCGGCGATGCCCTGCTCGACCAGCGGCTCATCGCGGGCATCGGCAACCTCTGGAAGGCGGAGGCGCTCTGGGAAGCACGCGTCTCGCCGTGGCGGGCGGTTGCGGAAGTCTCCGACGAGGAGCTTTGCGCCGTGCTCCAAGCAGCGCACGAGCTGATGACAACCTCGGTCGAGACTGGGCGAGAGAGGCGTCTTGTCTACAACCGTGCCGGCCGGGGCTGCCGCCGGTGTGGGACGCCGATCGAGGCGCGCGGACAGGGCGACGCCAACCGCACCGCCTACTGGTGTCCTGCATGCCAACCGTTTCCGTCGTCGGTTGGGAGCGGTTCCATCAACCGGGTTTAGCGGCCGCGGCGCATAGGCCGGCACGGCCCCTTTTTGAAGCCCAGCGCACGCTCACTAGCAGCGGGGCTACGAGCTCCGCTGTCGCAGCTTACGCGTCATCACGCGCTGGAGGTTGCTGTACTCGGACTCCTCCATGCGCGGCGCGCCCTTCTTGGCCGCACGTTCGTTGCTTTCGCGCAAGCGAGCCACCAGTGCCTTCGCCTCTTCGCTGGCCTGAGTCCGACGCTGATCACCGGTCACCGCTGCCTCCTTCTCGGCCTTCCAGGAATTTCTCCGCGACGTAGTGCGCAAACCACGCTACCCATTGCAGGTGACGTGGCGCTCCCGGCGCCGGCAGGCGCTTGCGAGCAAACTCGCGGAGCATGATCGAATCGCGGCTGATGATCGGATACAGAGAGTCCCACAAGTCGTCGTGCTTGAGCCGGCTGGGATCGTCCGCGATCCGCTCGAGGCTCTCCCAGACACCTGCCGCGAGATCGTTGTAGTGCCTCCGCTGGTTTCGCCAGTGCCGGTCCAGCTGCTGCTCCTCTAGTCGCTTTGCCGCCTGCGAGTCCCAGATGTAGCTGCGTGCCGCCACGGCGCCCTACCGCGTCCCGATCGCCAGCCCGGCAAGAACCACGACACACCAGGTCACCACGAGCAGGCCTACGCCCGTGAGAACGGCGAGCGGATCGGAACGGAGCCACAGCCCCAAGAGACCCAACGTCACGACGAGCGCCGCTATCGCGACCGTCCCTCCGACGAAGTAGACGCGAAACCCGAGGGCGCGTACGGCGTCATACGGTTGCGCGCCGCCTACCGCCCGCTCGAACGCCTGCAGGAACAGAGGAAGGAAGACGAGCAGCAGACCCAGGATGCCGAACGCCGCACCGACCTCGGCCAGCAGCACGTCGCGGCTCGCCACGTATCGAGCCTATGCCTGCTCCCGGATGGAGCGTTCGCCCCATAAAGGAGAGGCCGCACCGAGCGCGTAACCGCAACTCGTGGCCGTGCGCGCTCCACAGCTCTATCGATCGCTCCGCCTCTTCGGGCTCGCCAGCTTCGCGCTGCTCACGCAGGAGGTCGAGGCCGGCGCTGAGATTCCGTTCTCGTTCGAGGAGCACGACGGCGGGAAGCGGCCGCTCTACGAGTACCGGCCGCTCCTCCGTACCTACGTCGAGGCCCGTGCCGGCCGGCTGGCCGTCCTGCCGGATGCGCTGACCGCTCTCGAGGAGCTGCGCCGCGAGCCCGCCGCCGCCATCTACGCGCGGGCCCATGCAGGCGGGGAGGGGAGCGAAAACGGCGCCCTCGTCCGCACGGTTCTGCTGCCACTCCTGACCGCGGTCGCGGAGGGCTGCGGCGGCTTCGACTGGAGCGACGAGGTTTTCGACCGCACCTACGGGGAGCTCGAGCGCTCGCTGTTCGGAACCCGGCGCGCCTACGCGGCCGTGGCGCCGCTGGTCGGGCTCGGCGCCGGCAGCCAGATCGAGCTGGGTCGCGGCATCCGCGTCAGGGTCGCCGCGGCCGGAGAGCTGGCCGCGCACTGGCCCGACGCCGTCCGCCTGCTGCCGCCGAGCTTCGGACGCGAGCCCGACCGCGTCTGCGTGCTCGAGCTCGAACGGCCGCTCCAGGCCGCGGAATCCGAGCCCCCCGATGCTCCCGGCGAGCTCGCCGACGCGGTCACCGCTCTCCGGCTGGCGACCTCGGCGGCAGTCGCCGCCGGCCCCGTCCTGTTCGAGCGCCTCGACTGGCGGCCATACGGGATTCGCCCCGTGCTTCCGATCGCGGCCACGCAGCCGCCTGGGGAACCCTCTCGGCTCGACACGTTCCGCGGCAAGCTCGCCCGCGACCTGCTGGAGCGGATCGCGAGCGCGGACGACGATCCCGAGCTCGCCGAAGGACTCGACCGCTGGGAGCTCTCGCTGTTTGCGACCGAGCCCTACCGCTCGGAGCAGCTTCGCGAGGCGCTGACCGCACTCCTCGGCGGGACCGACGGGCTCTGGGCGGCCACGGTGCGAACCGCGCTCCTGCTGGGCGAGACCGCCCGCGACCGGCTCGATCACCTCGAGCGGCTCCGCGCCCTCACGGCGGGCGAGCCGGCCAAGCCGTCGACCCTGGACGCGGTCAGGCGCGCGCTCGTCGAGACTTTGCTGCACGCCGACCGTGCCGCCCTTGTCGCCGCCCTGGACGAGTCGCTCCTCGGCTTGCGGGCCCGTCCGGCGGCCTTCTTGACCGCCGTGGCCTGAGAGTCCCTTTCACAATGAAGCACTGAGCCGTCGGGCCGCGCTGGACGGCCCCTGGCGCCGTCCTCACTCGCGCCCGTATTACCAATACGGGCACTCCCTGCGTCCTTGCCAGGAACCGACCAGCGCACCCCGACGACGAGGCCCCATTATGAAAGGGACTCAAGACGCCGCTGGCCGCGGCGTCACGATCTCGCCCGGGCACGGGGTCGCCTGGGAGACGCGGACGACGACGACGGTTTCAGGATCCGCCAATCCCTCGTAGGTCCGGTCGACGCGAACGGGCAGACAGACCCTCCCGATCTTCGCGCCCGACACGACGAACAGGTCGACCACGTCGTCTGGACGAAGATCTTCACGCGCGTACTCGCGCGCGTCGAGGTGCAATCTGTCGATGGGCGCGAAATCGCCGTTGCAGGCGACGGTGTCGCACCAGTCGATCGTGACGCGGCCACTCGTGTCGTTCCGGATGCGCAGTCTGAGGCTGTCTCCGCCTGAGCTGAAGGCTCCCGCGATCAGCGCGACGACGAAGGCGATCGCCAGCAGCGTGCCGAACAGGACGCCGACGCCGATCCAGAACTTGACTCCCCGGGAGATGAACGTTCGCGTATGGGCTTGAGGAGCCGCCAGGTCCGGGAACGGATCCTCCCAGGGATCACCGCCACGGAGCGCACGCAGCCGAGAAACCTGCCGTAGGTTTTGCCGGACGGAGTAGAGGAGGTTTTCCCGCTCGATCTCGGTCTGCTCGTCTCTGGCGAGCGAGCCGTCGGCGAAATCGAGCACGCGCCGCAGTTGTTCTTCGTCGCGCTGCTTGAGCGCCGCCCGGCGGGCACGTTCGAGCTCGCGGAGTGCGTTGCGCGTGTCGTTACCCTCGTACGCCACTCGTGCGGCGGCGAAGCTGCGCTCGAAGTCGCGGGCCACGCGGCGAAAGTAACGCTTTTGACACACGGCGGGCACAGTCCCGTCCGCTTTCGGCCGCTAGGTTCGGTGTGTGGACGAAGCGCGCGCAGTCATGCACCGGCTCGAGCGGATCGAGGCGCTCGAGCGGGAGGGCGTAGGGCCGAAGCAACTGCTGGCCGAGGTGCGCGAACTGCTGCGCGAAGGCGAGGCGTGGTTGGACACCGAGCGCGAGGGCACCGACCCCGCTGCCGACGCGCTCGAACGCTGCCGCAAAGCCCACGACGCCGGAGTCGCGCCGGTTGCATAGAGTCGCGGCGTGCCCGAGCACGTGGTGCACTGGGACGAAGTCGAGCCGTTCCGCGCCGACGAGGGCGCGTTCCGCTCGACCTGGACCAATCTCGGCCGGGCCGCCGGCACGATCACTGTCGGCGTCAACCGCGTCCAGGTCGACCCCGGCGCGCGCTCGACGCCGCTGCACATGGAGGGGGCAGAGGAGGAGATCTTCTTCGTGCTCGCAGGCTCCGGTCTGTCCTGGCAGGACGATGGCGACGGCGAGAAGACCTACGAGATCGGCGCCGGCGACTGTCTCGTCCACCTCGCAGGCGCCGAGGCGCATTCGGTCGTCGCCGGCCGGGAGGGGATCGACTATCTCGTCTTCGGCACGCGCGCCAAGGCCGAGTACGCGTTCTTCCCCCGCCTGAAGGCGGGACGGATGGGGATGCTCTGGGCCGGGATGATCGAGACGCACCAGTGGAAGCAGGAGGATGCGCTCGGCGATCCAGAGCTGCCGGAGCCGAGCCCGCGCCCGCGGGGGATCGTCAACATCGACGAAGTCGAGGAGGAGGATTGGGGACGAGGGGACGTGCTCGTCCACGGCCGCGACCTGGGAATCGCGGCCGGCTCGGTGCAAACCGGCATCAACTACAACCGCATCGAGGCTGGGATGCTCAGCGCCCCGCCGCACCACCACTCCGCAGAGGAGGAGATCTTCGTGATGCTCGACGGCGAAGGAACGGCGCTCCTCGGCGAGGAAGAGCATCCGCTGCGTCCCGGTCACGTCGTGGCGCGCCCGGCGGCCGGCCGCGTCGCCCATGCGTTCCGCGCCGGCGACGCAGGGCTGACAATGCTCGCCTACGGCACCCGCGACCGCGGCGCGGACATCGTCTACTACCCGCGCTCCGACAAGATCTACTTCCGCGGCGTCGGGGTCATGGCCCGCCTCGAGCAGCTCGACTACTGGGACGGCGAAGAGGACTAAGGCGTCGCTTGCGACGCTGGCCAAAACAGGCCGCGCTGACACGTCCCGGCGCGGCCGCTAAACCCGGCCGACTGAGACGCGCCCTTTCGATCGCTGAAAAGGCCTGCCGAGGCGTCGCTTGCGACGCCGCCAAGAGGCCGCGCCGACACGTGCGGCGCGGCCGCTAAACCCGGCCGACTGAGACGCGCCCTTTGGAATCGTTGAAAAGGCCTGCATTTAACGCGATAAAGGGTTCGGCTACTATCAGACGAAAGAAAGGGTCTGATGGGGCTGGCACGCCTGCTTCCGCGACCGGGAACCCGGGACGACATTTCGAAAGGAGCCACGCTGGGGAGGGTTATCGCCTTCGCCAACCAGAAAGGCGGCGTCGCGAAGACAACGACGGCGTTGAACCTCGGCGTCGCTTTCGCCGAGCAGGGCATGAACGTCTTGCTCGTCGACCTCGATCCGCAGGGCAACCTGACCATGAGCCAGGGCCTGAACCCGGACTCGATCGAGCGGTCGATGTTCGACGTGCTCGTGCACCGCGTTCCGATCACGGAAGTGATCCACCAAATGGAGGTCGATCTCGCTGTTTCCTCGATCGATCTCGCCGGCGCCGAGCTGGCGCTCTCGAGCATGATCGGCCGCGAGCGGGCGCTCGAGAAGGCGCTCGCGCCCGTGAAGGACGACTACAACTATGTCCTGATCGACACGCCGCCGTCGCTCGGCCTGCTGACGATCAACGCCCTGGTCGCCGCGCACGGCGTGATCGTGCCGGTCCAGTGCGAGTACCTCTCGCTGCGCGGACTCGTCCAGCTCGAGAACACACTCACGATGATCCGCGAGAACCTCAATCCCGAGGTCGGGATTCAGGGAATCCTGCCGACCATGTACGACAAGCGCACGCTGCACTCGCGCGAGGCGGTCGAGATTCTGGAAGAGAACTTCGGCAATCTCGTCTTCGGGACGAAGATTCGCAAGACGATCCGCTATGCCGAGGCGCCTGTGAAGGGCAGCTCGGTGCTCAAGTACGACCCCACAGGTAGTGCCGCGGAGGCCTACCGCGAGCTCGCGAAGGAGGTTCTCAATGGCGCGACGCCGCGCGAGCATGCGTGAAGGCCCGCTCGCTGAGCTCTTCCGCGCGACCGAGGCCGCGCAGAAGCAGGCCGAGAAGGGAGAGCCCGAGCCGGAGATCCGGCCCGCGGCCCTCGAGCCGCAGGAGGAGACGGTCGAGCACGTTCCCGAGTTTGCGCAGGCTGCCGAGGAGCCTGCGGTCGCCGCCGTTCCCGAGCCGGAGGCCGAGCCCGAGCCCGAGCCGGAGCCTGTTCGGCTGGAGCCAGTTCCCGAGCCGCCGCCGATGCTGCAGACGCTGCCGGAACAGGCGCCGAGGCTCCATCGCGTGCCGCGAGGGGAGACCGCCGCCTACCTTGCCGTGATCAAGGTCGTCGGCGTCGGCGGCGCCGGCCTGAACGCACTCGATCGAATGATCGACGCCGGGCTCGCCCAGGTCGAGTTCGTCGCCGTCAACACCGACATCCAGCAGCTGCGGATGAGTGACGCGCCCGTCAAGATCCACATCGGCCGTGAGCTGACCGAAGGGCTCGGCTCCGGCGCCGATCCGGATCTCGGGCGGAGCGCCGCCGAGGAGGCCTACGACCAGGTCAAGAACGCGCTCCGCGGCTCCGACATGGTCTTCGTCACCGCCGGCGAAGGGGGCGGAACCGGTTCGGGCGCGGCACCCGTGGTCGCGCGGATCGCGCGCGAGCTCGGCGCCTTGACGGTCGGGATCGTGACGACCCCCTTCCGCTTTGAGGGCACACGCCGGCGCGGGACCGCCGAGCAGGGCGTTGAGGAGCTCCGCCGCAACTGCGACACCGTTATCGTGATCCCGAACGAGCGGCTGCTGGAGGTCCTCGACAAGTCGACCTCGATGCTGGATGCCTTCCGGATTGCCGACGACGTGCTGCGCCAGGGCGTCCAGGGCATCTGCGACCTGATCACGCTGCCCGGCCTGATCAACCTCGACTTCGCGGACGTGCGGACGATCATGAAGGAGGCCGGAACGGCGCTGATGGGAATCGGCTTCTCGACGAGCGAGAACCGGGCGCGCGAGGCCGCCGAGCGGGCGCTCCGCTCGCCGCTGATCGACCAGCAGATCCTCGGTGCGAAGGGGATCCTGCTCTCGATCGCCGGCGGGGACGATCTCTCGCTCTACGAGGTGAACGAGGCGGCCGAGGTGATCCGCTCGGCGTCCACGGACGATACGAACATCATCTTTGGCGCCACCGTGGACGAGCGTCTGACCGGTCAGATCTGGGTGACGGTGATCGCGACCGGTTTCGGCATGCAGGCGGCGCGCCAGCGCGTCTTCGGCGAGCGCCCGCTGGCCGAGGACTCCCTCGAGCCCCCTAGCTTCCTGCAGACGTAACACCGTCTCCGCAGCGGCTCCTCCTGCTCTCGTACTTCGAGCCGAAGGACGTGCCGAACCTGCTGGCGCAGGTCCGCACGGTCGTACCCGCCGACGTCGCCGTGTACGTCGGCAGCTACGGTCCGAACGCCGCCGTCGCCGGACAGGTCGCCGAACTCGCGCGCGGCCGCTACGCGCCGATGTTCGCGCTGAACGAGGACTGGTTTCGCCAGCGGCGGCGGCTGCCGCCCGAGTACGAGCCGTTTGTGCCGAAGCGCCTGGCCGGCGCAGTGCCGCCGCTTCGCCGGCTCAGCTCGACCTCGGCCCGCGTCTCCTGGGGCGTCGAGCTTGGGCAGCGCTACCGCGATCTCGTGCGTGCAGCGGTCGACGAAGGCACGACGATCGATGCTTGGCAGTTCGACGAAATCGTGCCGAGCGCCGCGGCGGCCGCGGGCGGGCCGATCCGAGAGTTCATACGGGGCGTCCTCCGAGGGCTGGTCTTTGGACGTCCTGTCCTCGGCGACACCGCGATGCGCGGCTTCGTCTGGGTCGCACGGACGGGGCTCGCGATCGGGCGGCTGCCGATCACGGCCGAACTGACGACCTTCTGGCGAACGCTCAACCGCGCTGCGCTTGCGTATGTCGGCGAGGAGTATCCTCGCTTCGAGGGCGACCCGCGGGCAGCCGCGCGCAGGCACGCATCAGGGCAGCGAGCACTCGCTGAAGGCGGGCCGGTGCGGCGTGCGCTCGCGCGCCGGTACCTGCCCGGACTGACGCCGGGCTACCACTTGGAGGCGGGTCTCGGCGGCAACGTGCACCGGTGGCCGAGGGCGCAGGTCAACGCCTGGCGCGCGGCGTATGTAGAAGAGCGGATCAGGAGCGGCGTCGCGGGCTTCGCCGAGTTCGATTTCCGCTTCGCGAACCGGTCGCCCGCGGTGATGCACGACGTGCTGCGGACGCTCGCCATCGCACTCAGCCGGAGCAGGTCTGAGGGTTCTCCCCAGCGAACGCGGCAAACGCCCGGCGCGCGTTGACGTGGAAATGGAGCGCGACGTCGCCTGCCGCCGGCACGCGCAGGCGAATCATTCGATCGGCGCCGGGATCGAGGCAACCGCTCGAGGCGCTCCAGTATGGCGAGTACCGGATCGCAAGCCGGTACTCGCCGGCCGCAGCCACGCGCACGGTCACCCGGGTCTGGGTCAGTGCGATGACGCGCGCGGCTGCCGGACCGGTGATCAGGCGACGCGGCGAGGGAACCTCGAAGACGGTCAGGTGGGCCGAGCGCATTGTGGGAATCAACCCGGAGTGGCCGCTGCGCAGCAACTCGGCCTCACGGTGTGAGCTGTAGTCGAGCCGCGAATCCGGCAGGACGACGTAGCGGACGCCGAGCGAGCGGAGCCATGCGAGGTAGGGTCGGCGCCCGAGCGGATCGTCGCCGTAGAGAACCCGGTTTTGAGGAAAGTCGTTCTGCCTGAACCAGCCGCGCGCGAGCGGGACGCCGGCTCTCGGGAGGTAGACGGCGTCCCAGTGGCCGACCGTGTCGACGGCTTCGACGCGGTACGAGAGGCTGAGGTGGCGACGCAGGTAGGCGATCGCCGGCTGCCAGTACGACGGGTGCGCCGCCGGGTCGTTCTCGCTCTTGACGAAGCTGAACGCGAGCGGCGTCAGGTTCCACGAGACCGCGAGCAGGAGCGCCGGCAGGACGAGGGGGAGCGGCCGCCAGCGGCGAAGCGAGATCGCCAGTACCGCGACAGGTAGCGAGACGAAGCGCAGGCGTGCGACGTTCTCACCGACGGCGGAAGGAATCGCGAAGATGCCGACCGAGCCGACGAGGTAGACGACGAACACCCAGCGCAGCACCCGGCTCGCCTCGACGTTCCAGGTCAGCGCGGCTCCGCCGACGCAGAAGATGCAGATCGGCAGCAGCTCCTGCCATGAGAACGGGTAGCGGCCGCTGTCCGGGAAGAGCCGCCAGAGCGTCGCCTCGCTCGCGACGATTGCGACGACGACGGCGGCCGGAACGACGAACTTGCGCCGGTCGCGCCAGCCCGCCAGACCGACCCCGACGAGCACAACCGTCAAGAGCAGGAACGCGAGCGGGCTGGCGGCGATCGTCAGCAGCGCGAGAGCTCCGAAGCGCCAGCGTGCGCCCGCCTGCAGCGCCCAGAGCGCCAGGAGCGCCAGCGCCGCTCCGAGCGCGAACGGAAACGCGCCGGAAAGCAGGGCGGCGGCCCAGACGACCGAAAAGGTGCGGCTCGACCAGCGCGCAGTCGGCCCCCATTCGCGCCCGACGACGATCGAGAAGGCCAGCGCCGCCACGGCCACTGTCGCGACCGCGAGCGGCTTGATCCCGAGCAGGGCCGCGAGCGGGTAGTAGATGAGGCTGTAGGTGATGAAGCTGTAGCGGCCCGCGTACCAGAAGTTGTTCCAGAGGGCGAAGCCGTTGTGGAGGAACGCGGTCCGCTGGTAGGCGTGCGCGGCGAAGTCGGCCCCGGGGGGGCCGAGCCAGACGAGCAGCGACGCGAAAACTGCAGCGGCCGCGGCGCAGAAGACGGCTTCGCGCGCCACCGTGGTGCAGCGGACGGGCACTGGCCTGCACGATAACTGTGACGGCGGCGGAGGCGGAGTCCCCCTGTCGCGCCACGCTTTTGCTGTGTGACGTGGGCGTTACGCTTGCGGGATGAGGGGCGCGGTGGCGGCCGGGCACACACTGACCGCCGAGGCGGGTGCCGAGGTGCTGCGCGAGGGAGGCAACGCGGTCGACGCGTGCATCGCCGCAGCGTTCATGTCGTGGGTCACGGAAAGCACGCTCACCAGCCCGGGTGGGGGTGGCTTCCTGCTCGTCCGGGCGGCCTCGACCGGGAAGGTGCGTCTGCACGATTTCTTCGTCGCGATTCCCGGCCACGGAGTCGAGCGCCCCGTCCGCGAGATGGATCTGGTCGACGTCGAGTTCGACCGCGGCACCTCACAGATCTTTCGTGTCGGGGGCGCCTCGTGCGCCGTGCCGGGTGCGATCGCCGGGCTCGAGGCGGCGCATCGCGCGTACGCGAGGCTGCCGTGGCGCCGCCTGCTCGAGCCGGCGATTGCGGTTGCCCGCGACGGGCACGAACTCGTCCCGGCGCAGGCCTACCTGCACGGCATCCTCGATCTGATCCTGCGGCGCACGGAGATCGGTCACGAGATCTTCGGCCCGGGCGGTGTTCCGCTCGTTGCGGGCGACCGGCTCGTGATGCCGGATCTCGCTGCCACGCTCGAGCAGCTCGCCGAAAGCGGGGCGGAGGCGTTCTACGCCGGTGAGCTCGGCCGCCGCGTCTGCGAGCACGTTCGCGAGGAGGGTGGCAGCCTGACCGAGGAGGACCTTGCTGCATATCGGGTCATCACGCGCAAGCCGATTCGAACCTCGTTCGGCGCGCGCGCGTTCGTTTCCAACCCGCCACCGTCGTCGGGCGGAACGCTGATCGCCTACGCGCTCCTGTTGTTTTCCCGCCTCGGGCCCGGAGGGCCGCCGGGGAGCGCCGAGGCGATCGCGCGGCTGGCCGAGGTGATGCGGGAGCAGACGCTCGCGCGTGGCGGCAGCTTTGTAGGCGACCTCTATCGCGGCGGGTTGCCGAAGCGTCTCTTTGCCGGCGCCGATGAGGCCGCTGAGCGGATCGCGGCTCGCGATCTCGAATCCGGGTTGGCGTCCACCGAGGAGTCGGTCGGCGCGCCGGGGACGACGCACATCTCCGTCGTCGACGCGGCGGGCAACGCGGCCTCGTTGACCGCTTCGAACGGCTCGGGCTCGGGTGTGATCGTCCCCGGGACCGGCATCCACCTGAACAACATGCTTGGCGAGTACGACCTCAACCCGATCGGGCGCGGTAATCAGCGCGCAGCCGTCGGCAGGCGCCTGACGAGCATGATGGCGCCGTCGATCGTGCTCGAGGGGGAGCGGCCGCGGCTCGTCGTCGGCAGCGCGGGCTCGATCCGCCTGCGGGGCGCGATCCTGCAGCTCGTCCTCAACGTCACCGCGCACGGGATGGAGGTCGGCGCCGCGATCGGGCAGCCGCGAGTGCATCTGGAGGGACGGCAGGTCCACTGCGAGGGTGGTTTCGACCCGGCGGAGCTCGATCGGCTCGAGCAGCGCGGGTACGAGCTGGTGCGCTGGCGGCGGCGGAACCTCTACTTCGGAGGCGCTGCGGCGGTCGAGCTGCGAGAGGACGGCACCCTGGACGCGGCCGGCGATCCCCGCCGTGACGGCCACGGAATCGTCGTTTAGTCGCGAAAAATGCTGTGCATTTTCCATCGCGTTCCGCGTCTGGTAACGCCCATCGCTGCGCTCGGGAGAGATGAACACCTACACGATTAGGCGTGCCATACCCGCCGATGCTGCGGCCCTCGTCGAGCTCGGCCGGGCTGTCAGCTCGGAGCCCGAGGCCTGGCTGATCACCGAGGGGGACTGGCGCAACGTCGGCGAGGAGCGCCGCTACCTACGCGCGGTTCGGCGTTCCCCGCACGCGGCCGTCTTCGTCGTCGAGAACGGGGGCGGCATCGTCGCCCGCTTGTCCCTCGCCCGCGACTCGCATCCCGCGAGCGCCCATGTAGCCGATCTCGGGCTGATGGTGGCGGCGGGCCACCGGCGCCGCGGCATCGGGCGATCGCTGCTCGAGCAAGCGGTCGCGTGGGCCCGGGAAAGCGGGATCGAGAAGCTCGAGTTGCACGTCTTCCCGCACAACGAGCCTGCGATCAAGCTGTACGAACAGTTCGGCTTCGAGCGCGAGGGCACGCGGCGGAACCACTTTCGTCGCGGCGGCCGCCTCCTCGACGCGGTGCTGATGGCCTACCGCGTGGACTGAGCTGCAGGAAGTCGATCTCTGGGCTTTGTGGCCGACGAACAGGCGGCCCCTAGACTGGGACGATGGCATCGCTGGTCGCCGACTACGGGCTGTTCCTGCTCTTCGTGCTCATCGCGATGGAATCCGCCGGCGTCCCTCTGCCGGGGGAGACGGCGCTCGTGACGGCCGGCGTGCTCGCCTCGCGGGGCGACATGGACATCGTGGCGGTGATCGCCGTGGCCGCCACGGCGGCGATCGTGGGCGACAACGTCGGCTACTGGGCCGGCCGCCTCGGCGGGCGGAAGCTGCTGCAGCGGTGGGGGCCGCTGGAGCGTCACGCCTCGCGGGTGCTTCCTTGGTCGGAGCGCTTCTTCGCGCGTCACGGCCCGAAGACGATCTTCCTCGGGCGCTTCATCGCGGTCCTGCGGGTGACCGCAGCCTGGCTGGCGGGCATCAGCAAGATGCATTGGTGGCTCTTCTTCGCCTGGAATGCCGCCGGCGGCATCTGCTGGGCGATCGCGGTCGGGCTCGTCGCCTACTTCGCAGGCCAGGCTGCCGCCGAGGCAATCGGGCGCTACGGCCTCATCGCCGGGGGCGCGATCGTCGTCCTGCTCGTGGTCGGCGCGGTCGTCTTCCGCTTCATCCGGCGGCGGATGCTTGGAGCTGAGTCGGAGGCGTGAGGAAGGGTTCGGGCGAAGCGGCTTGAACTCTGAGAGCCGTGGCGATGCTGGCCGGGCTCTGCGAGGCGATCGATGCGCGTCCCTACATGGAGGGCCACGGCTCGCGCGTCAGCAAGCTGGCGGAGGCGATCGCGCTTCGGCTCGGGTGGGGCCCCGGCCGGATCCGGCGCCTGCGAATCGGGGCGCTCCTGCACGACGTGGGCAAGCTTGCGATCGCCGACACGATCTGGGGCAAGGCCGAGCGGCTGACCGACGGCGAGTTCGCCGCGATTCGCAGCCATCCGGAGGCGGGCGTTCGGATCCTCGCTCGACAGCCGGACTTCCGTTTCGTCATCCCGCACGTGCTCTTTCACCACGAGCACTGGGACGGCAGCGGGTATCCCTGGGGGCGGCGCGGTGACGCGATTCCGCTCGAGGCGCGGGTGCTTGCCGTCGCCGACGCCTTCGACGCGATGACCTCGCCGCGGCCCTACCGGCCGGCGCTGCCGGCAAGCGAGGCGCTCGCCGAGATCGATCGCTGCGCCGGAACCCAGTTCGATCCGGTCGTCGCCGGCGTGTTCGTCGAGCTCGGCCGCGCCGAGGCGCCGCGCTTGCTCGCCGCTGGCGGCTAGCGCTTAGAGCCCCTTTCATAATGGGGCCTCGTCGTCGGGGTGCGCTGGTCGGTTTCTGGCAAGGGAGTGCCCGTATTGGTGATACGGGCGCGACTGCGATACCAGGGCGAAGCCGGTGCGTCCAGCGCGGCCCGACGGCTGAGTGCTTCATTGTGAAAGGGGCTCTTAGAGGGCCGCCCAGATCTCAAGCTTCTGACGGGTGCGCCGGATCACCTCGTCCGTGTACTCGCTCGTCCCCGCGTGGCCGCCGAGATCGGCGGTGCGGATGCCGTCGGCGACGGCCTCCAGGCAGGCCTCGCGGATCGCCCGGCCGGCCTGCTGAGCCCGCTCGTCCCCGTAACCGAGCAACGCCGCGCCGGCCAGGATCATCGCCATCGGGTTGGCGACGTTCTTGCCCCGAAGCGACGGGGCAGTGCCGTGCGCTGCCTCCGCCATCGCCGTCCGCGGGGCCAGGTCGTCGTCGAGCGCGATCAGCATCGACTCGGAGCCGGCGATCGAGCCGAAGAGGGGCAGCACGAGATCGGAGAGGATGTCGCCGTCGCGGTTCAGCGAGGGAATCACGAGCGGGTCGCCGCTCGTCGACAGCAGCAGCGCAAAGGTCGCATCGATCAGCTGGGGCTCGTAACGGACGCCGGGATGGCGCTCGGCTGCCGCGTCCATCTCCTCCTTCAGCATTCCCTCGTAGACCGGGCTGACCGTGAACTTCGGGCCTCCGAAGACCTTCGCGCCCATCCGCTCGGCGAGCTGGAAGCCGAACTCGGCGACGGCACGGCAGACCGAGCGCTCGATCCGCTCGGTGCGGAACGCCGCCTCGTCTTCGCCCTCGCCCTCCCGCCACTCCTTGGCGCCGTAGGCGTCCCCGACCGCCATGCGGACGACCGAGATCGGCGCGTGGACGCCCCCGAGCGGAGCGATGCCGGGGATCCGCCGGCCCGTTCGGACGATGACGCTGCCGCCGATCTGCTCGCGCAGGATCCGGTTCGGCGAGCCGACGTCATCGGCTCCCTCTGGCGTGATCGTGGCCGCTTTGAGGCCCAGACCCGCCTCCGCGAGCGCGTCGGCCGCCTCGTGGACGACCTCGTTGTTCGTCGCGCGCCGCGACTCGAGCGAGAGGTCGTAGCGCGGGAGCTCCAGCTCGAGCGCGGTGACGTCGGCCGCGAGGACGCGCAGCGCCTCCTCGAGCAGCTCCTGCCCGGTCTCGTCCCCTTCCAGCACGACGATTCGCCTTGCGTCCATGGCGCGCGATTGTAGTAGTGGGATTAGGGCGCGCTTCCGAGGGCATCACGGCCACCGTGGCGAGGACAGGAGGGTGGAGGCGGGTCGGCTCGCGCCGTCATTTTCGTTTTGTCGACGCGCGCGGCAGGCGCATCAGCGACGCCGAGAAGCTGGAGCGAATCCAGCGGCTCGCGATTCCACCTGCCTGGAAAGAGGTTTGGATCTCGCCTCGGCCGACGGCGAAGCTCCAGGCCACCGGCCTCGACGCCGCCGGACGCCGCCAGTACATCTACCACGAGGATTACCGTGCGGCTCAGGAAGAGGCGAAGTTCGACAAGCTCGTGCGGTTCGCAGACGCCCTTCCCGCCTTTCGCGAGGCGATGTCGGAGCACATCGAGCTCGAGCCAATGTCGCCCGAATGGACGTGCGCAGTTGCCGTGCGGCTGATCAATCTGGGCTGGTTTCGCGTCGGAGACGACCGCTACACCAAGGCCCACAAGACGTTCGGGATCACGACGCTGCGCAAGGGACACGTCCGTGTACGCGGCAGCCGGATCGCGTTTCGGTTTCGGGGCAAGCACCGTGTCTGGGTGCGGACGGCGGTTGTTGATTCGGAGCTCGCGGGGGCAATGCGGACGCTCCTGGAAACGCCCGGGCGACGCCTCTTGCGCTACCGGCTGGACGAGGAGACGTACAACCTCAGCGCGCGCAGGCTGAACGATTACATCGCCGCGTTCATGGGCGAGGAATTCACCGCCAAGGATTTCCGGACCTGGGGCGGGACGCTGATTGCCGCGGTGGCGCTTGCCGAACGCGGTCCGGCGGAGACCGAGACCGAGGCGAAGCGAGCGGTGGCAGCGGTGATGAGAACCGTCGGCGAGCGGCTCGGGAATACGCCGGCGGTCGCGCGGGCTTCCTACGTCAGCCCGGCTGTCGTCGAGCAGTATTTCGACGGGCGGACGATCGACGATTTCCGGCCCCGCCATTTGCGCGTGGTCAGGGCGCGGGAGACGGGACTCGAGCTCGAAGAACAGGCGCTGGTCAGTCTCCTGCGTTCGTGGCGAATACGCCGCGCCCGCAAAGCTGCTTAGAATCGCACTTGCGTCTCGACTGGCTTCCCTGCTTCCCTGGCGAAAAAGGAGGACGAATCGTGGCTCGTAAGACTGTGCTCGTCTGTGACAACTGCGGCAATGAAATCGACGAAGGTAAGGGCGCGTCGATGCGGATCAACTATTCCGATGCGCGTCGCGGCTCGAAACAGGCCGATCTCTGCGACAACTGCGCCGGCGGGATGCCGGGCCATGCCGCGGCGCGCCGCGGCCGCCGGCCCAAATCCGTCGCCGCGTAAGCCGCGCCCGGCTACCTCGCTCTAAGCGAGAAAAACCACAAAAATCCCGTCTGACGGCGGGACTAGGATGGGCCGATGGCCCTCACGCTGCTTGCGGGGCCCGCGAATGCGGGCAAGGTGGCGCTCTTGCTCGAGCGCTACCTGTCGGCGCTTGCAGACGAGCCGTTCTTGATCGTGCCGAACCGGTCGGACGTCGACCGAGTCGAGCGCGAGCTCCTGGCGTCGAGCGGAGCCTTGCTCGGCGGCGAGATCGGGACGTTCGACGACCTTTTCAGACGGCTCGCGCGAGACGGCGGCGAGCACCGCCCCGTCGCGACAGACGCGCAGCGCGCCCTGATCGTCCGGCGCGCGCTCGGCGAAGCGCGCCTGAACGGCTGGACGCGGTCGGCGCGCTTCGCCGGCTTCGCCGACGCGCTTTCGTCCGCCCTCGGCGAGCTCGAGTCCGGGCTCGTCGACCCGGGGGAGCTCGAGGGAGATCTCGCCGGGCTCTACGCCGAGTACCGCGCGGAACTCGACCGCCTCGGGCTCTGGGATCGCGACCTCGAGCGGCGAGCGGCGGCGGAACGGCTCGCCGGCGAGCTCGGAGCGTGGGAGAGACGCCCCGTGTTCGCATACGGCTTCGAGGATCTGACCGGTGCGCAGTGGGCGCTGCTCGAGGCGCTCGCCGGCCGCGCTGAGGTCACGGTCTCGCTCCCGTACGAGCCGGGACGCCCGGCCTTCGCGTCGCTGGAGCGCACGGCCGCCGACCTGTCCTCGCTTGCGCGGCCGCGGATCGAGGAGCTACCGCCGCGGCCCGAGGTCCGGCCTCCGGCGCTCGCGCACCTCGAGCGGTCGCTCTTCTCGGACGAGCGCGATCCCGACGAGCGCGGCGTCGCGCTGGACGGCGCCCTCCGCTTCTTCGAGGGCGCCGGCCGACGCGGCGTTCTCGAGCGAGTCGCCGAAGAGTTGCTCGCGCTGATCCGCAGCGGAACCCCGCCGGAGGAGATCGCACTCGTCTGTCCGCGCGTCGAGCGCTACCGCGCGCCGCTCGAGACCGCGCTCGGCTCCCTCGGTGTGCCGTATGCGATCGAAGGTCGGATCCGCTTCGATCAGACCGAGTTCGGGCGCGCCCTGCTCTCGCTGCTTCGATTCGCCTGGCAGGGCGGCGGCCGCGGAATGCTGTACGGGTTCCTGCGCTCCCCCTACTCGGGTCTCGCCCGCGCGAGCGTCGATTGGATCGAAGGTCGGCTCCGGGGCCGCGCCGTCGAGACCGGCGAGCGGACGGAAGAGGAGACGATGCGGCTCCGCGACGGACACCCGCTCCCCCCGCTCGAGCTCCTCCGCAAGGCGCAGACGCCGCTCGCGGCGCTGCGCGACCTCTCCCGCTTCATGCTCCGCGCCGCCCACGGGCTCGAGTCCCCGCCGGTCGGCGAGGAATCCCGCCAGAATCTGCGCGCCTTCGAGGCCCTGACCCGGCTCGTCGACGAGCTCGAGGGCTGGCTCGCTCTCGGCGGCTCGCTGACTCCCGACGAGATCGTCGCAGCCGTTGAACGCGTTTCCGTGCGCGCGGCCGGCGCGGGAGAAGCCGGGCGGGTCGACGTCGTCGATCTCCTGCGCGCGCGCACGCGCCGTTACGAGGTCGTCTTCGTGCTTGGCCTCGAGGAGGGAACGCTGCCGCGGCGCGGCGAGACGTCGCCGTTCCTCGACGAGGAGACCGCTCGCGAGCTCGACTCGCGTCTGCGCCGCTCGCGGCTCGCGAAGCCGGACGCCGTGGCGCGCGACCGCTACCTCTTCTACACGGCCTGCACGCGCGCGACGCGGCGGCTGTACCTCGTGCGCGAGGCGGCAAACGACGAGGGCGGCCCGCGCGAGGCAAGCCCGTTCTGGGACGAGGTTCGCGACCTCTTCTCGGAGGACGAGGTGCGCCGCACGACGACGCGGCGGCCGCTCTCCGCGCTCACCTGGCCGGTCGAGCAGGCGCCGACCGAGCGCGAACGACTGCGCGCAGTCGCTTCGCTGGCGGCTCTCGACGAAGGCGCGAGCCGCTCTCTGGCGCAGGCGAACGGCTGGGAGCGGCGGCTCGACCGTGCGTTACGGGCCTTCGAGCGTCCGACCCGCCTGACTCACCCGCTCGTCCTCGAGGAGCTCCGCGCGAAGACGAGCTTCGGCGTCACCGAGCTGGAGACCTTCGCCGACTGCTCGTCGATCTGGTTCGTCGATCGGCTGATCGGGCCGCGCACGATCGACCAGGTCGTCGACCCGCGCCTCCGCGGCCAGGTCGCTCATAGTGCCCTGCACAAGTTCTTCGCCGGTGTCCCGAAGCGGCTCGGCGTCGAAAAGCTCGGGCCCGAACAGCTCGACGACGCGCTCGAGTTCGTGCGCGAGTGCCTCGCCGAGGCGATGGCGGGCGTCCGGATGGAGCTGACCGACCTGCAGCGGCGGGAGCTCGAGCAGGGGTTGCTCCGCGACCTCGAGGCTTTCCTCCGCGACGAGGCCGCCTCGGAGCTGCAGCTGGTGCCGCGGCGGTTCGAGGTTTCGTTCGGCTCGGAGCGCTCGGCCCAGGAGCTCCAGCGCGGTCTCGATCTCGGCACGTTCACGCTCTCGGGAAAGATCGACCGGATCGATCTCGACCCCTTCAGCGCCCGCGGGATCGTCCAGGACTACAAGTCGGGCAAGACCGCGCATTCAGCGGCGCAGATCGAGTCCGAGCTGAAGCTGCAGATCCCGCTCTACATGCTCGTCCTGCGCGACCTCGTGGGCGTGGAGCCTCTCGGCGGGATCTACCGTGCCCTCTCAGGCAAGCGTGACGCACGCGGGCTGCTGCGCGCCGAGGCGAAAGAGGACGGCGTCCCGGGCTTTTCGCGCAACGACTACCTCGACGAGGAGGCGTTCTGGGGCCAGGTCGACCGCGCCGGCGAGCTCGCGCGCGGCTTCGTCGAACGGATCCGCGACGGGGATGTCCGGCACGACCCGAAGGGCGGCGACTGCCCGCCCTGGTGCGAGCTCTGGCGCATGTGCCGGGTGAGGAGACCATGAAAAACTCGAGTCTCCCGAGCGAAGTGAAGGGACATGCCGGCCCCGCGGAAAATGCCCAGCATTTTTCGCGGATAAATCCGGAGCAGCGCGCGGCGATCGAGGCCCGCGGCCATGTCTTCGTCTCCGCCGGCGCCGGCACCGGCAAGACCCTCGTCCTCGTCGAGCGATTCGCGAACGCGGTCTGCGACGAGGGGCTCGACGTCGGCTCCGTGCTCGTGATCACGTACACCGAGCGCGCCGCGGGGGAGCTGCGCGGGCGCATCCGGCGCGAGCTGCTCGACCGCGGGCGGGACGACCTCGCGCGCGAGCTCGACGGCGCCTGGATCTCGACGATCCACGGCTTCTGCCACCGGCTGCTGAAGACCTATCCGTTCGCGGCGGGGCTCGACCCCCGCTTCCGCGTCCTCGACGACAGCCAGGCGCGGGTGCTGCGCGGCGAGGCGTTCGAGGAGGCGCTCGGCGAGTCCTGCGCGGGCGACGACCCGCGCCGCCTGCGGCTCCTCGCGACGTACGGCGCCGGCGGCCTGCGGCGGATGCTGACCGGCGTCTATGAGACGCTTCGCGCCGCTGGCAGGCCGCTCGACCTGCGTCTCGGCGAGGGTCCGGCGCTGGCACAGCGGGTCGAAGCCCTCCGCGAGGCGGCGCGCTGTCTCGTCGACGAGGAGGGCCACGAGGAGCAGCGCGCCCAGGCGGCGCGGATGCTCGAGCTGCTCGAGCGCGACCGGCAGGCGGAAGACCTGCTCGACCTCTCCGAGCTCGCGACCCGCGGCGGCCCGCGGGAGCGGTTCGAGAGCTATGAGGCCGCCCGAAAAGAGGTCGAGCAGGCGGCGCTCGACGAGCTGGCCAAGCGCGACCGCGACCTGCTCCAGGAGCTGCTCGAAGGTTTCACGCGCGCCTACGCGGGCGCCAAGGAGCGCGAGTCCGGCGTCGACTTCGAGGACCTGCAGCTCAATGCGCGCGACCTGCTGCGCGAACACGAGGAGATCAAGCAGCGCGAGGCCTGGCGCTTCCGCGCCGTCATGGTCGACGAGTTCCAGGACACCAACCGCCTTCAATGCGACCTCGTCGACCTGATTGCCGGCGACGAGCTGTTCTTCGTCGGCGACGAGTTCCAGTCGATCTACGGCTTCCGCCACGCCGACGTGAACGTCTTCCGGGAGCGGCGCGGGGAGGCGGGCTCGGTGCTGCCGCTGACGCTCAACTATCGCTCCCGGCCGGAGGTCCTGGCCGCGGTCAATCACCTCTTCGGCTCCGACTTCGGACATGAGTTCCAGCCGCTCGCCGCCTCCGGCGACTTTCCCGATCCCGTCTTCGGAACACCGGTCGAGCTGCTCGTCACCGACAAGGCGAGCTACAGCGGCACGGGCACGCACTGGCGCCGCGGCGAGGCACGTTCGGTCGCCCGGCGGGTCAAGGAGCTGGTCGACACGGGCGCCGCGAAGCCGGGCGAGATCGTCCTGCTCTTCGCCGCGGGGACCGACGCCGAGTGGTACGAGCAGGAGCTGCGCGAGCTCGGCCTGCCGACCTACCGGACGACCGGCCGCGGTTACTTCGGTCAGCAGCAGGTCGCCGACCTGCTCGCCTACCTGCGCCTCCTGCACAACCGCTATGACGACGAGGCGCTCGTGACCGTGCTCGCTTCGCCGCTGGTCGGCGTCTCGAACGACGCGCTCGTTCTCCTGCGCCGCGCTGCGTCCAAGCGGCCGCTCTACAAGGGGCTCGAGCGCACACTTCCAGAAGGTCTCGAGCCACGGGATCAGCGGCTCTTCCAGGCCTTCCGCCAGCGCTTCGAGCGCCTCGTCGCCGCCTCGCGCACGCTCTCGCTCGAGAGGCTCTGCGAAGAGATCGTCGCCGCGCACGACTACGACCTTGCCGTCCTCGCGCAATGGGACGGGCGGCGCCGCTACGCGAACCTGCGCAAGCTGGCGCGGCTCGCACGCTCGTACGAGGAGCTGCGAGGCGCCGACATCGAAGGCTTCGTCCGCTTCGTCCGCGAGCAGGACGAGGCGGGGGCGAAAGAGCTCGAGGCGGTGGCGGAGGAGGAGGACGCCGACGTCATCCGGCTGCTGACGATCCACGCCGCCAAGGGCCTCGAGTTCAAGGTGGTCGTCGTCGCCGACGCCGGCCGTGACCGCGCGGCTCCGGGTGCGGACGAGATCCTCGCCTTGCCGGACGGCCGGTTCGGCTTCCGCGTCGCCGACCCTGCCACCGGCGTCCGCAAGCCGACGACTGCGTACGAGGAGGTGCGCGCCGCCAGCCGCGAGGAGGCCGAGGCCGAGCGGCGCCGCCTCTACTACGTCGCGATGACGCGCGCCGTCGACCGGCTGATCGTCGCCGGCTCGATCGATCCCGAAAAGGCCGCGGACGAGCGGACGCCGATCGGTTGGGTGCTCGGCCGCCTCGAGTTGCCGGCGTTCGACGAGGCCGCCGGCGGGCCGGTCGAGCTCGAGCGCGGAGGGGCGCGGATCCTGCTGCGGCTCGACCGCTACCGGCCGGAAGCGCCGGTTCCCACTCCCGCCGAAGCGGCAGAGCCCGGGCAGCTGGTGCTCTTCGACTCGAACGGCGCCGAGCCGGCGCTGCCGGTGGCTCCAAAGCTCCCGGCGCTCGAGCCGGTCCGGGAGCCTCCGCTGCATCGCGTCCGCAGCCTCTCGTACAGCGCCCTCGCCCTCTACGACTCGTGCTCGTATCGCTATTACGCCGAGCGGGTCGCGGGCATGCGTCCGCGCGACGCCGCGGGCTCTGTGCCGGGGCACGAGGGGCTAGCCGCGACCGAGATCGGCGACAGCGTCCATTTCCTGCTCGAAGCACTCGATCTCCTCGCCCCACGGCCTCCCGAGCGGGAGGCTCTTGCGGAAGCCGTACGGGCACGCTACCCCGCGGCCACCGACGAGGAGCTCGAGCGCATCGCCGGGCTCGTGGCCGCCTACTGCGACTCGGAGCTGGCCGCGCGCGTCGCCGCGCTTCCGGGCGCGGCGCCCGAGCGGCCCTTCGCCTTCGAGCATGACGGCGTCCTCCTGCACGGCCGCCTCGACGTCCTCCACCGTGACGGAAGGCGTGCCCTCGTCGTCGACTACAAGACCAACGTCCTCGAGGAGACGTCGCCGGAGGAGCTGATCGAGCGCGACTACCGTCTCCAGCGGCTCGTCTACGCGCTGGCCTGCTTCCGGGCCGGCTTCGAGGAGGTCGAGGTCGTCTACCAATTCCTGGAGCGGCCCGATCCGGCCGTCGGCACGACGTTCGACCTGTCCGAGCTTCCGGGACTCGAGGCCGAGCTCTCCGAGGCGATCGCTCGGATCCAGGAGGGTGTCTTCACCCCGACGCCGAGCGAGTTCATCTGTGCCGGCTGCCCTGCCCTCGACGTCGTCTGCGCAGGGCCGCGTCTGCATCAGCGGGCCGAGGCGTCGAGCCCGGCAGAGATCGCCGTCGGTTAGCTTCCCCATCCGTGCCGCGGAGCTACGTCCACGAGGCGCGGCGCCGCGTCGGTCCCAAGCGGGCGCGGATCGTGCCGATCGTCGAGCGGCTCGCCGCCGAGTACCCGGAGGCGACGATCGCGCTCCGCTTTCGGAACGAGCTCGAGCTGCTCGTCTCGGTGATGCTCTCGGCGCAGACGACGGACGTGAACGTGAACCGCGTCACGGAGCGGCTGTTCGAGAAGTACAAGCGTCCTGAGGACTACCTGGCCGTCACGCAGGAGGAGCTCGAGCGGGACATCTTCGCGACCGGCTTCTTCCGTCAGAAGGCGCGGGCCCTGCGCGCGACGATGGTGATGCTGCTCGAGGAGTTCGGCGGTCGGGTCCCGCACAGCCTCGAGGAGCTCGTGCGCCTCCCCGGGGTGGCGCGCAAGACGGCGAACGTCGTCGCCGCCGAGCTCGGCGATCCGCAGGGAATAGTCGTCGACACGCACGTGCGCAGGCTCTCGCAACGGCTGGGGCTGACGAAGCAGGAGGATCCGGTCAAGATCGAGCGCGACCTGCAGCGACTCGTGCCGCGCGAGCGCTGGGGTCTCTTCCCGCATCTGCTGATCTGGCACGGCCGCCGCGTCTGCATCGCCCGCGCCCCACGCTGCGAGGACTGCGCCGTCAACGACCTCTGCCCCGCGAGCCGCGTCTAGTTCGGGTTTTCCGTCGCGGCCGTCGCGTCACTTCTTTTGAGGACTGTCCCCACGAACTGTCCGCAACGGTCGGTTGTGGAAGAAGAGTCACACTTTCGTTCCACTCGCCATGGCCGAGACCGCCCTCGTCGTCCTGATTCCCGAACTCGAGCCGCTGATCGGCGACTGGCGCCGCCGCTACACGGGCGATGGGGCACGGGACATGCCGCCGCACGTGACCTTGATCTACCCGTTCGCGGACGCTGCGGCGGTTGACGAGCGACTCGAGACGGTCGCGCGGGTCCTCGGCGCTTTCGGGCCGTTCCCGGTCGAGCTTCGGGCGACGGGGAGATTTTCGGAGCTCCTCTACCTGCGGCCGGAACCGGCCGAGCCCTTCGTGGCCATGACCGACGCACTGGCGGATGCCTTCCCGGGGTTTCCGCCGTACGGTGGTGAGTTCGACGCGATCGTCCCGCACGCGACCGTGGCGCAGGCAGATGACGAAACGCTCGCGGCGATCGAGAGCGAGCTCATCACGCAACTCCCCGTGCAGGCACGTGTCGAGCGCGCCTGGCTCGTCGAAAACGCACCCGCGGGCTGGCGCCGTCATACCGCTTTTCCACTGGAACGGCGCACATCCGTCTGATTCTCGTCACGCCCGGCGGCGTACCCTCGAAGCGTGCGCGAGATCGACCTCGCCGTCTACGCTGACGCTCTGGCGGGCGAGTCGGCGGCGCTGTCGGCGCGGGCCGAGCGGATCCGCTCGCGGCTCCGCCAGGCGAAGATCGAGCGGCGCGCCCGCAATGATCTCTCGGCCGCCACCGTCGACCGGCTGGAGTCGCTCGGCCTCTTCTGTGGAACCGACGAGCGGTCCGCGCACGCCGAGCTCCGCGAGCTCGAGGAGTCCCTCGCGGCGCTCGAGGAGCTGCAGGCGTGGGTCGAAGAGGAACTCGCGGCTAAGAACGCGGCGTGATCGCGACCAGAAGCCCGCCATCGTCGTCGTACGCGGGGAAGAAGTCAGCCGTGACCGGTTTCTGTTTCCCGGCACGGGTCCGCAGCTCGAGCCGCTCGCCGAGCCGCCTCACACCCCACTCGAGCGCAAGCTGCGCGGGATTGCGGCCGTCCTCGTAGCCGGTCAGGCCGAGGCTGTCCATGACCTCGCGGCCCATCAGCTCGTCCTCCCGGTAGCCGGTCAGCTCGAAGACCCCTCGGCCGGAGGCGAGGATCCGGCTCTCCTGGTCGCAGACGACGAAGCCGGTGCCCGGAGCAGGGTAGTAGTCGTCCAGGAGCTCGAACAGGAAGCCGAAGCCGCAGCGGTGGCAGGCGACCGCCTGCCGGGTCAGCCCTTCCTGGCGGTCGTGGTCGATCGACCGCTCTCTGCAGTTCGGACAGATGAAATAGGGCACGAGATGATGGTAGAGACGAGCGCCTGCCTCAGGTCGCCCGTGCGCGCCGCCTTCCCCGCAGCAAGCGAGGATCGAGCTTCCGCAGGGGCGGCAGCTCCGGGCGCCCGATCGGATCGCCGCCGATCCAGCCGAGCCAGCGGAAGAACGCGAGCTGGAGCGCGGTCGTGAAGACGATCCAACCCCAGCTCCACCAGTAGCCGAAGCTCCAGCCGAGCTCTGGGATGTGATGGAAGTTCTGCCCGTAGAGGCCGACGATGAAGGTCGGGACGAGCAGGATCGACGCGATCACGGTCAGCCGCTTGACGACCTCGTTCTGATCGTTGGCGATCTTCGCCTGGCTGTAGTCGCGCGCGCTGGCGAGCAGGTCGCGCGAGAGATCGAGCCCGTCCACCGCCCGAAGCAGCTTGTCGTAGGCGTCCGAGAAGTTCAGCTCGATCTCGCGAGGCAGCAGCTCCGGACCCTCGCCAACGTCGATCCGACGGTCGACGATCGAGCGCACCGCGTCCCGCGTCGGCGCCAGTGTCCTCCGGACGTGGAGAAGGTCGTGCCGCAGGTCCGAGATCCGGCCGCGCACCTGGGTCGAGGTCCACGTCTCGATTCCCTCTTCGAGCTCGTCGATCTCGTCGTTCAGGGCATCGATCAGATCGAGGAAGTCCTCGGCGATCAGGTCGACGATGCGGTAGACGATCATCCCCGAGCGACCGTCGCCGTCTTGCTTGACCGACATTTGCGCAGGCGCGAGATCGCAGGGATGGCCGCGCTCGGGAGTCTTGCGCACCGTCACGACACGCTCGCGGGTCGCGATGATGTCGATCTCCTGGTAGAAGACACGGTCCTCCTCGCGGACCGCGATCGGGAGCAGGAAGACGCCGAAGACGTAGTGGTCGTGGCCCTCCAACCGCGGCCGCGGCTCGTCGTCGTGCCGGGCAGGCTCGAGCAGCTGTTCGCGCGCCCGGTCGTGGACCCGGGCCGGCAACGCCTCGCGCAGCTCGTCCTCGGTCGGGTCGAGAAGGTCGATCCACTCGGCCATGCGGCCGAGGCTAGCCGGGGCCTCGGCTGGACCTAGGTACGAGGCGCGCTCAGTGCCGTCTCGGGACGGCCCTCGCGCGCCGCGAGCCAGCGCTCGGCGTCGAGCGCGGCCATCGAGCCCATGCCAGCGGCCGTGATCGCCTGGCGGTACACGTGGTCGACGACATCGCCGGCGGCGAACACACCCTCGACGTTCGTTGCCGTCGAGCCGGGCTGCGTGAGCAGGTAGCCGGCCTCGTCATGGTCGAGCTGGTCGACGAACAGCTTGGTCGTCGGGTCGTGGCCGATCGCGACGAAGAGCCCGTCGGCGGGGATTTCGCTGACTTCGTCCGTCTCGAGGTTGCGGATGCGGACGCCGGTCAGTTTGCCGTCCTCGGCCCCCAGGGCCTCCTCGACCACGACCGGGGTCACGAACTCGATCTTGTCGTTGTCGCGCGCTCGATCGAACATGATCGGTGAGGCGCGGAACTCGTCGCGGCGGTGCAGGACGGTGACCTTGGACGCAAACTTCGTCAGGAAGATCGCCTCTTCCATGGCGGAGTCGCCGCCGCCGACGACCACGACTTCCTTGTCGCGGTAGAACGCTGCGTCGCAGACCGCGCAATAGGTGACGCCGCGACCGTGCAGCGCGCGCTCGGACGCGAGCCCGAGCTGGCGCGCGGTCGCGCCGGTGGAGACGATCACGGCCTCGGCCCGGTACTCGTCGTCACCCACCCAGACGCGGAACGGCCGCTCTGACAAGTCGACACGCGTGACGTCGTCGGCGATGAACTCGGCCCCGAATCTCTCGGCCTGGCGCCGGAACTCGCCCATCAGCTGTGGCCCCATGATCCCGTCGGCGAAGCCGGGGTAGTTCTCGACGTCGCTCGTGATCATCAGCTGGCCGCCCCATTGGAAACCTTCGATGACGAGCGGCTCGAGGTTCGCGCGGGCGCTGTAGAGCGCCGCTGTATACCCGGCGGGGCCGCCGCCGATGATGATCAGCTCGCGAACTCTGGTCTCGTTCACATTTCCTCCAAATCAACTGGGCCTGTACCGGCCCTCACAATATTCAACGGATCGGACCGCTTGAACGTTCCCTACCGAGCGCCTACGCCACTGGCTCGCCGCAGAGATAAAGCTTGCCTTCACGGACCGAGCTCTCCTCATAGAGGCGGTGGGGCTGAGACTCCCCGGGGCGCAGCAGGTGGACGACCTCGTGGCCCCGCGCGGTCAACAGCTCCGCGATCAGGCGCCGGTGACAGCGCCACCAGGGGGTCTCCGCGCACATGAAGCAAGGAGAGGGCCCGGACAACGCCGACTCCAGGGCGTGCTGCCAGGTCTCCGTGCCCATTCGCGCCGCGTAGCTGCGGAACGCGGCGACGCGAATGCACGGGAAACGCTCCTCGCCCGGCTCATTCGAACGCCGGCCGCCGAGTTCTTCCGCATGGCGGTAAGCGATCCCCGCTGCGGCGAGGGTTTCCGCGAGCGCGGCTTGATTGAACTGTGGATTGCGCCGCGAGCCTGGAAAGCGACGGACGTCGACCAGGGTTTCGACGCGGGCCCGCTGAAGGCACTCGACGAGCTCTTCGGCCGGACGGGTGCCGTGGCCGATGGTAAAGATCCGCACGGGAAGCAGAACGGGCGCACCGGCAAAGCCGCTACGCCCTTCAACGGCGCCCAGCGGCATCCCTTGCGACGGCTTTAGAATCGCCGCTTTCCGGTAAGAGGAGGCGTAGGTGGCTGTAACCGTGAGTTGGGACGGGCTTCGCGAGCTGGCGAGCTTCCGTGCCGAAAAGGGCTGCGCGATCAGCGTCTACGTCGATCTCGATCCCAGCGTCGCGCCGACTGCGGGCGACGCTGCGAGCCGCGTCAACTCGCTCATCCACACGGGTGAAGAGCGGGCGGAGGCCGCGCAAGAGCTGCCCCACGAGCAGCGCGAAGCGATGCGTGCCGACCTCGTGCGAATTCGCGAGTTCTTCAAGGGTGAATTCGACCGCGACGGTGCCCGCGGCATCGCGGTCTTCTGCTCCGGCCTCGACAATGCGTGGCGGACTCTGCCGCTTGGCGATCCCGTCGCCGACAAGATCGCGGTCGGTCGCGAGTTCCACCTCGCGCCGCTTGTGCCGCTCGTCGGCCGCGGGGAAGGCGCCCTGGTCGCCGTGGTCGGCCGCGAGCGCGGAACCGTGTACATCCTGCGTAGCGGGCGGCTCGAAGAGCTCGTCGACCAGTTCGACGAGACGCCGGGGCGCCACGACCAGGGCGGCTGGTCGCAGGCCCGTTACCAGCGGCACATCGAGACGCTCGTCCACGAGCATCTGAAGGAGGTCGCCGAGCAGCTCGATCGTCGCGTGCGGCGACTGCAGAGTCCGCGGATCGTCGTCGTGACGACGGGGGAGACGCGCGCAGACTTCGAAGAGGTGCTCTCGCACGAGGTGGAGAATGCGATCGTCGGCTGGACGCATGCGGAAGCGCACGCTTCTCCCACCGAGCTGCTCCACGCCGCTCGGCCGATCCTCGAGGAATGGCAGGCCAAGCAGGAGCAAGAGGCAGTCGAGCGCTGGCGGGAGGAATCGGGTCGCGGCGGTCGTGCGACCGCCGGCTGGCCGGACACCCTCGAGGCCGCCTCCGACGCGCGCGTCGATCTGCTGCTCTTCCAGGAGGGGGCCGAACGGACGGCGTGGCAGTGCCCACGTTGCGGTCGGGTGAGGGCCGACGGTGGCCCGTGTCCGCTCGACGGGACGCAGATGGAGGAACGCGACGATGGTCTCAACCTCGCGGTCCACCGGACGCTCGCCCACGGCGGCAGCGCGCTCGCGCTGCGCCGCTACCAGGACCTCGATCCGGTCGAGGGGATCGGGGCCTTGCTCCGCTATTAGTTGACGGACGCCCGCCTCGAGCCGCTCGGCGAGAATCATCTCGCCTCGGTAGCGGCGATGTTCGGCGACGAGGACGTGCTCCGCTACACGCGCGTGCCTAACCCGGTCCCGCCCGGGTGGGAGCGTGAGTGGCTCGAGGTCTACGAAGAGGGGCGTCGCGACGGCACGAGGGAGGCATTCGCCGTCGTCGACGCTGACGACGGGTCGTTTCTCGGGCTCGGCCTCGCCTTCGGGATCGACCGTGAAGGACGGCAGCTCGAGCTGGGTTACGTCGTCGCGCCCGAGGCGCGTGGCCGCGGCGTCGCGACGCGGACTCTCGAGCTCCTGACCCAGTGGGGCTTTTCGGAGCTCGATGCCCTGAGGATCGAGCTCTGGATCTCCGCGGATAACGAGGCGTCGAAGCGCGTCGCCGCGAACGTGGGGTATCGCTACGAGGGCACGTTGCGGTCGTTCCACTTCAAGCAGGGAATCCGCGACGACTTCGAGGTGTGGTCGCTGCTGCCTTCTGACTAAGCTTGAGCCCGATGGCGTCGCTCGCTCGTACGATCCTCGAAGAACACCTCGAGCGAGGGGAACTCGTTCCCGGCCAGGAGATTGCGCTCCGCGTCGACCAGGCCCTCGCGCAGGACGCGACGGGGACGATGGCGATGATGCAGTTAGAGCTCTTCGGCGAGGAGCGGGTGCGTGTCGACACGGCGGTCGTCTACGTCGATCACAACATCCTCCAGATCGACTTCAAGAATCCCGACGATCATCGCTTCCTCCAGGCGATGGCCGCCAAATACGGCGCCTGGTTCTCTCGACCGGGAAACGGGATCTGCCACTACGTCCACTGCGAGCGGTTCGCGAAGCCGGGGCAGACGTTGATCGGCGCGGACTCGCACACCACCCAGTCCGGCTCGTGCGCGATGATCGCAATCGGCGCCGGCGGGCTCGACGTGGCGGTCTGCATGGCCGGGCATCCGTTTGAGCTGCCGTGCCCGAAGATCGTCGGCGTCTTCCTCGAGAACGAGCTCGTGCGCCCGTGGATTCAGGCCAAGGACGTGATCCTGGAGCTGCTTCGCCGCCGCGGCGTCCGCGGGGGCCGCGGCTGCGTCTTCGAGTTCACCGGTCCCGGGGTGCACACGCTCAGCTACACAGAGCGCGGAACGATCGCGAACATGATCGCTGAGCTCGGCGCGACGAGTGCCGTCTTTCCGGCCGACGACGAGACGCGCGGCTGGCTCGAGGAGCAGCAGCGCCGCGAGGATTTCGTCGAGCTCCCGACGGGGGACACCGGCGACTTCGACGAGGAGGAGCACATCGACCTGGCCGAGCTGGTTCCGCTCGTTGCCAAGCCGTCGAGTCCCGGCAACGTCGTCCCGGTCGAGGAGCTCGTCGGCACGCCGATCCAGCAGGTCTGCATCGGCTCCTCGGTCAATTCCTCGTACCACGACCTTGCGCTCTGCGGCGCGGTCATGCGTGGTCAGCGGCTCTCGGAGCAGCTCGTCTCCGCGACGGCGACGCCGGGATCGCGCCAGATCCTCGATCAGATCACCCGCTCGGGCACCTACGTCGACTTGCTGATGGCCGGGGTCCGGATGCTCGAGCCGGCCTGCGGTCCCTGCGTCGGCATGGGCCAGGCGCCGCCGTCGGGCGCGAGCTCGCTACGCACCTTCAACCGGAATTTCCCGGGGCGTAGTGGGACGGCCGACGACCAGGTGTACCTCTGCTCGCCCGCGGTCGCGGCGGCGTCGATGTTGACCGGCGTCATCTCCGATCCGCGCGAGCTCGAGGCGCCCGAGTTGCCGGAGCGGCCGCCGGCTCGTCCCGAAGTCGTCCAGAAGCACATTCTCGAACCGGCGCGTGAGGACGAGGCGTCGTCGATCGAGATCCCGCGAGGGCCCAACATCTTCCCACCGCCGGAGCAAAAACCGCTGCCGGACGTACTCGTCGGCCGGGTGCTGATCGTGGCGCCCGACGACATCTCGACCGGCGACCTCTCGCCGGACGGGGCGACCGTGATGGCGTACCGCTCGAACGTGCCGGCGATCGCTGAGTTCACGTTCCAGCACCGCGACAAGGGGTTTGCCAAGCGGGCGCACGAGTGGGGCGGAGGCTTCATCGTCGCCGGCGACAACTACGGCCAGGGCTCGAGCCGCGAGCACGCGGCGCTGGCGCCGGCGCAGCTCGGCGTCAGGGCGGTGATCGCCAAGAGCTTCGCCCGCATCCACCGCCGCAACCTGATCGCGCAGGGGATCGTGCCGCTGCTCTTCGCGAACGCAGCTGACTACGACCAGGCCGAGCTGGGACAGACCTGGGAGATCCGAAACCTGCAGGCGATCGCCGAAGGCGAAGACGAGCTCCAGGTCGAGATGGACGGCGCGCCGGCTTTCACGGTCACGCACGACTTCCTGCCACGCGAGCGCGAGATCGTCGTTGCGGGCGGCTTGATCCGCTACCTCAAAGAGCAGCAGCCCGCGAGCGTCTAGCGATTGTGAACCTTCGCTGAACCCTCACGGCGATACGATCGCGCCGTGAAAGTTGCGCTCGTCGCGTGCGTCTGTGCGGCTAGTGCCGCCCTCGTGGCCGGGTCTGCGCCTGCCTTCGAGCACGAGGCACGCGTTTCGTGCCCGCGAGGCGCATTGGCGTTCGGCGCCAACGCGATCGGCCCCGCGAGTCGTGCGGCCGTCGCGCGGGAGCGAACCTCGTCCAGACCGCAAGTCGTCCAGGCGGAGATTGCGAGCGACGAAGAGCGTGGGGGAATGGTGAAGCACCAGTGCGGCAGCAAGGATGCTTCACGGACGGTCGTCGTCTACATCACGCTCCGTAAGTTCCTGCCGAGCGCCTCGCTCTCGGAGCGCGTGTCGTTCGTCTCGCACTTTCGCTCAGGCTGGCGCGTCTGGGAGATCGCGCACTAGGCGGCCGCGTCGGCCGCGCGCGGTAGCTCGGCTACCACGTCGGCCGCGTCGACCTCGCGCGAGTCCGCGGCCTGGTCGAGCTTCGTCTCGAACTTGTCGAGCCGCTTCTCCGCGTCGACGAACTTCGTCTGCGCCCGACCGAGGTGCGTGCCGACGAGGTCGAAGTCCTCCTTGAAGCGGCCGAAGTCCTTCTGCAGCTGCGCGCAGTAGGCCATCACCTCGTGCGCGTGCTGCTCGATCTGGAGCCCCTTCAGCCCGAGCACGACGACCTGAAGGTACGCCGTCAGCGTCGTCGGCGAGACCGGCAGTACGCGCTTCTCGTGCGCGTAGCTGAGCAACGCACCCGTCTTGCCGCAGACGAGTTCGTAGTAGATCGCCTCCGAGGGTAGGTACATGAACGCGAAGTCGTAGGTCCCCTCGTCGGGGCGGATGTACTTCGCCGCGATCGCGTCGACATGCCCCTTGACGTCGCGCGAGAAAGCCTTCTCGTGCAGCTCGCGCTCCGAGTTCTCCTGCGCGTCGACGAGCCGCTCGAAGTTGTCAAGCGGGAACTTGGCATCGATCGGGGCGAGCCGGTCGACTCGGATCACGGCGTCCACCCGCTCGCCGTTCTTGAACCCGTATTGCAGCGAGTACGCCTCGGCCGGCAGCCGGTCGCGCAATAGGTTGCCGAGCAACAGCTCGCCGAAGCCGCCGCGCGCCTTCGGCGGCCGCAGCACCTGCTGTAGCTGGCCGAGCTCCTTCGCGTGCTCGGCGAGGAGCGTCGTCGCCCGGCCGACGTCGCCGAGCTGCTTGTGGATCGCGTTCGTCTGCTTCGAGGCGTGCTCCATCCGGCGGTCGACCTTCGTGTCGAGCTCGCCGAGGCGGCGATCCATCGTCGCCGTGATGCCCTCGAGCTGCCGGCCGACTTCGGCGTTTCGAGCCGCGAGGGTCGCGTCCGAGTCGGCTTTGAAAACCTGCAGCGCCCGGGTCAGCCAGACGGCGAGCGCGCCGGCGCCGGCCAGAACGAGCAGCAATGTCGCGATCGCGAGCATGGCCCACAAACGCTAGAGGTCGTGTCGGACGGCAAGACAAAAGAGGGCGGCCGAAGCCGCCCTCTTGAACTATGTTCCGCGCTCGGCTTCGTGCTCCGCCGCGCGTTCGCGCTCTGACTGCGCCATCTCCTCGGCGCTGGCGGCTCGATCTTCGGCCATTGCCTGCTGTTCTTGATGCATGCCCTCGCGGCGCATGGAGCTGTCGCCGGTGGCGTCGCCGGCGGCCTTCTTGCCTCGCCCGAGCAGCTTGTCCAGGAATCCCATCTGTTCGCCTCCTTGAGTGAGGACCCTGAGTATCGAAGATCGCGCTCGAAAACGCTACCCGCGAGGCCTCCGAAGCTGTGGCTACCATCCAACGACTTTGGCGAAGAAACCGCGCACACCTGCGCCGCCGCGGCCTGTTCAGGCTCCGCAGCGGCGCGATACGAAACGGCGAGTGCCGGCGGTCGGCGCGCAGCGCAGACCGCCCTGGCTGCTCTACGGCCTCGCGGCCCTGGGGCCGATCGCGCTTGTGGTCGTCCTCGCGGTGATCTTCGTCGCCGGGGGATCCAGCAGCAAGAATCCCAAGGGGAAGGCGCCGAAGATCAACTATTCAGCCCTACCGGGGCTGCAAAGAGGGCCTGCCCCCTGGGCGCCGGAGTACGCGCAGCTCCCTGATCGCTTGCGACCACTCGGACTGAGCGCCCTATCCGCCGAAGCACTCGCGTTTCACATTCACCAGCACCTCGACATCTTCGTGAATGGAAAAAAGGTCGCCGTTCCGCGATACATCGGCATCGACGACGGCTCGTTCATCACCGAGCTGCACACGCACGACGCGAGCGGGATCATGCACGTCGAGTCCGCGCAAACGAAGCCGTACACGCTCGGGCAATTCATCGGGGTCTGGGGAGTTCGCTTCTCGCCGAAATGCATCGGCCGCTACTGCGCCGCGCCCAGTAAGCCGCTCCGGGTCTACCTGAACGGGAAGCAGTATGTCGGCAACCCCAACAACCTGATCCTCAAGAACCATCAAGAGATCGCGATCGTCTACGGGAAAGCGCCGAAGAAGATCCCGTCGACCTACGACTTCGCCGCCGCCGGCGTCTGAGCAAGCCGGAAGAGCGGGGCTATCCTTGGCCCGCCGGGGTGGCGAAACTGGTCATACGCGCCTGACTTAAAATCAGGTGTCTCCTCTGGAGGCGTAAGGGTTCGAGTCCCTTCCCCGGCATAAGGAACCATGCGGGCTTGGGCTCGTTCTCGGATGGCGAGCCGCCTTCCGTTCGCGACGCGCGTGGACATCTTGGTGGACAGTAGAGGCGAAACTCGACCCTCTCTGTCCCATCGCTCTCTTCTTTCGCTGTGATCCGACTGCTAAGACGCCGGTACGGAAAGGTCATCGGCAGCGTCATCGCCGCCGCCGCTTTGGCCGGCTGCGGGGGGAGCCAGAGCTCCCTCGAACAGCATCTGAAGCAGGCTGCCGCTCAAATCCGCACGACCCCGGAGCCAAGGGCTCTGCACACGAAGCTCGAGCGGACACTAGCGGCGGTTCGAGCCGATCGTCCGCGGTCCGCCGCTGAGCGGCGCGCGAAACGGCTCGCGATCGCGGGCGTCCGCGCATGGCTCCGCGGGCTAGAAAGCCAGATCGCGTTCGTCGAGAACGACAGCGGCAACCTGCCGGTCGCAACTCGTGACGCGAAGCGCGCCTACCACGCACGGCTGGTCGGTGCGAACTTCCTCCGTAGGGCCGGCGACTTGCTCGGCATCCACATCGGCATGTTGAGCGGGTTCTAAGCGTATGCCGCCGAAAACCAGAGGACGCTACGTCTG
>Ga0209808_1000154_pt1 | contig 35541 bp, 34 predicted proteins | sample GraSoiAngelo_157_FD_186171 | JGI IMG/M metagenome (GOLD analysis project Ga0209808, IMG submission 186171) | Grasslands soil microbial communities from the Angelo Coastal Reserve, California, USA - 14_1009_16_20cm (SPAdes) (version 2) | ecosystem: Environmental > Terrestrial > Soil > Grasslands ... | reverse complement strand
CGAGTGCTCGGATCGCGGAATGATCCGGGGCGTAGCGGCTGGCGTCGCAACGGACGCGTGGGGAGGGTTCACTACCTCGGCTTTCGGCTTGAGCAATCGGGACGGGCCTCTATAATACCGCGCTCTTGCCCGAGCCCCCCGGCCTAAGCTCCCTTCGTCTAGAGGCCCAGGACATAGCCCTCTCAAGGCTGTAACACGGGTTCGAATCCCGTAGGGAGCGCCATAGAATCAACAAGTTATCAGTGTCATGGCACACCGTGTCCAACGAATGTCCAACTCAGCCGCCCCGGTATCTGCTGGAGTCCGGGGTCTGAGGGGCGCCATGCTCGCACTGAACCCTGGTCCATTTCCCCTGCTCTAGACGCGGCCATAAACGAACCGCCCGCGCTCAGCGACGCCGACGATAGAGGGCTCGTGAAAGAGCAAGTCCAGCGCCTGTCCAATGGAGCCGACGCCAGAGGCCTCGAGCATCCATGAACCGCGCTCTGTGGAAAGCGTGAATCGCTTAGGGTCCTCGAGCTGCTTGGACCAGTGGAATACGTCGCCTCGGATGTCATGCCCGGCGAGGGCGAGCCGAGTCGTGTCCCGCAGGTCCTCTACTTCGGGAAGATTGTTCGCCGACACGACGGACTGCTTGCCGAGCAACTCCAACGAGAGCGTGAGTTCATGGTCTGTCAACTGGCGTCGAGGATTGACCAGTGTCCGGCGCCCAACGTCCTTCTTACATATCCATCCCGCCCATTCCTCATGGCGCCCGGCTCCCATCTCACCGACCAGCACAAGGCTGCAGCGTTCGCTAGGTAGGTCAGCGCTGCCTGGCAGCTCCCGACCGTCTGTATCCGGCAACTCGCCGCCAAACAAGACGACACTCTGATATCCCTGCGTGATCCCATATCTTCGCGTGGGAAGCCAGGGATGCGAAGCGTTGGTCTGGGCGAACTCCACCTCATTCCCCGCGAGCGCAGAATTGTCTTTGCTACGTCTGCGGAGACGTGCTTATAGAAGTACTTGCGCTCCTGCTGCCGATTGGGTGAACGCATATCTATCAAAACTGCGGACTCTCAGTCGATTGCGCAGCATGTGGTAAGTTGTCGCGGCAGCACGGGCAGTGCCGGAGAACATCCAAATGGCAACGATCAAGGTGATGCAGAACGGACCCTATCTCGTCCAAGGTGATGATGTGACGGCGGTTGATTGGAACGGCGCCACCTACGCGATTCCCAAGCGTCCGTTTGCTCTGTGCCGCTGCGGCGGCTCGACTACCAAGCCGTTCTGCGACGGAACCCACTCTCGAACTGGCTTCAAAGCGGCGGAAGCAGCAGTCCCGGACAGCCAGGACAAACCGGCCACCAAACCATAGGTTGGACTTGACCCGCTTCAGTGAACGGCTAGTCGTCACAGTCTAAGCCGCTTTGACGTTGCCCCTGTTCGTGGACGGATCTGATTTAGAAAATAGGCCGGTTCTGAAGTCCGTTGCTCCTGACGGTCACCGCGAACTCAGTGGACGTCGGGTTACCCAAGGAGCTACCTGCTCCGAAAACCAAGCTGAAGCAGCTCGCTGGCCGCGAGCAGTGACGCTCCCGGCATTTACGATCGGGACGGGTAGGATTCGCAGGTTCACAACCCTACATCCCGAGCAAGCCGATCAACAGCTTGCCGCTAACTTGAGGCGAGCCACCGCGTTCGCTGTAGGCAGACGAGCGCAACGATCGCGACCGGTCGATCATCCGTCCGCTAGTGCGTGGCAGACAGGGCTCGGGCGTATAATCAAAAATGGTATCGGCTGTGAACTTGTGATGCTTGCGGACGACGGTCTCCCGCGTAATCGTGAGCGGCCTCTTCAGAGGGCGAACTCGGCGGTTACCGGAGGTTTCGCGGACGCTCGAGCGATTCTCACCGCCCGCACGCCCCCGAATCTGGTTGTCCTCCGCTTGGCGCCCATCGTTGCATGCTCGCTGGCGCGGGGCGGCGCGTTGACCCTAGGGCCATCCGGGCCCCATTGCATGCCGAGGAGACCGAAATGAAGATGATGCTAGGCTTTCAGCACCTGAGGGAACGGATCAGCCACTTCACGCACGATGCGTGGCATTCGATAGTGACGACGACGGATCGCGTGAGGACTACGACTCTCAATATTCGCCGCCGCACAAGCGGCGAACCGAACTCTACCTCGCAGGACCAGCACAAGCGCCCGCACTAGCGGGCGCGACAAGCGTTGGCTCACACTTGTGGATTCTGAAGTTTGTCCGGAATGAGGTGCAATGACGCGTCGGCACTACGCCCATCTTCTGTCTGGGACGGCAGAGCGCCGCAGCAGCCGGCTCCGGACCCGGGAAGCACGGCTAAAGCTCGCGCCCCGACATGAGCCCTATTGGTACGACATCGAACGCGGCCGGTCAATCGGCTATGACAGGGGGAGGAAGGGAGGTTCCAGCGCGCAGATCGCGAGCCATCTTCCCGAAGAATCCGGTGGGACGAAAATCCCCTAAGCAGGTCACCGCCGCCTTCATGCCAAGGCCAACGTCAAACTCGGCGGAAAGTCCAGTTCTAAACTGTGTCCTTGACGGGGAAGCCGCGCGAGACAAACAGCCGCTGCGAATCAGCGCGGTGCCGCCGCCTGCGCTGTCAGCCGCATACCCAGGCGACGTGCGCCCCAGACTCCGGGCGGCCCGGCGAACACTCCGGGAATCTGCGTCCTGCAACTCTTGCAGGCGCCGGTGTCGGTGAGCCGCCAGGCGCCGAGCTCGTACCAGTCGCGCTCGATCACGCGCGTGCCGCAGTGATGGCAGTATGTGCGTATGTGCTGCCCCCTTCGCCGTCGTGCACGTTACCGGTATAGACGTAGTGCAGGCCGTTCGCGAGCTCGATACGCCGAGCGCGCGTGAGCGTCGCCGGCGGTGTGCGCGGTTTGTCGAGCAACTTCCAATCCGGGTGAAACGCCGTGAAATGTAGCGGCACGTTGGGGCCGAGCTTCTCAGCGATCCATTGCGTCATCAGATCGAGCTCGCCGTCGGAGTCGTTCTCCCCCGGAATGAGAAGCGTCGTGATCTCGAACCACACGTTGGTCTCACATTTCAAGTACTCTAGAGTTTCGAGCACCGGCGCGAGCGCACCGCCGCAGATCTTGTAATAGAAACGCTCGGTGAACGCCTTCAGATCGACGTTTGCCGCGTCCATGTGGCGGTAGAACTCGGCGCGCGGCTCGGTGCACATGTAGCCTGCGGTCACGGCGACGCTTCTGATGCCGCGCGCACGGCATGCCTGCGCAGCGTCAATCGCGTACTCCATGAACACGACCGGATCGTTGTACGTGAACGCGATGCTTGCGCAGCCGAGCCTTTCGGCGGCGTGGGCGAGATCCTCGGGATTCGCGCTGTCAGCCAGCGTGTCCATCTCGCGCGACTTCGACATATCCCAGTTCTGGCAGAACTTGCAGGCTAAATTACAGCCGGCTGTCCCGAAGGACAGTACGCTCGTTCCGGGCAGGAAATGGTTGAGAGGCTTTTTCTCGATCGGGTCGACGCAGAAGCCACTTGAGCGGCCATAGCTGAACAGCTTGATACGCCCTGCTTCCGCGCCACGTACGAAGCACAGGCCTCGTTGCCCATCGCGCAGCTTGCAGGCGCGCGGGCACACGTTGCATTGCACACGGCCGTCGCCCAGCGCGTGCCAGTAGCGCGTGTCAATGATCGAGCCGTCCGCCGGTCGTACGACCAGGCTCTCCGCCGCTTTGCTCATGTGCGCAATTGTGCTCCCCTTCGGGCGGATCGATACTCCTGCAGCATGCGCGGCGCAACCGAAGTTCATCGCATTCGTCGAGCGGCCGTGGCGGGAGTCTTCTATCCGCGGGACCCGCAGACGCTGCGCACTGTGCTCGCCGACTGCTTAGCTCAGGCTATCGGGCGCCAAGCAGCTCCCAATGCCGCAGACGCCGCGCGTCCTGCGCGCGCATCGATGCCAAAGGCCTTGATTGCGCCACACGCCGGCTATGTCTACTCCGGGCCCATAGCCGCTTCGGCATACAGCACGCTCGGAGATGCCGCGCATGGAATCGAGCGCGTCGTCCTGATCGGTCCGAGCCACTTTCTGCCATTCTCTGGCCTCGCGGTATCTCGAGCCAAAGCCTTCGAGACACCGCTAGGCGTCGTTCCAGTAGACGACGCCGCACGCCGCGACGTTCTGCGCGTCCCTCACGTTGTGACAGCCGACACGCCGCATGCGCACGAGCACAGCCTGGAGGTGCAGCTTCCGTTTCTGCAGGTGTTGCTCGGTGAATTCCGGGTTCTGCCGATCGCAGCCGGCGAGGCGACAGCGCGGGAAGTTGCCGCGGCGCTGGAATGCGTCTGGGGCAATGAGGAAACGCTCACTGTCGTGAGCTCCGATCTCTCCCACTACCTCGAATACGCTGCGGCGCGCAGTGTCGATGCCTCAACGGCCGAGTCGATTCTTAACTGCTCAACCGAGCTCGGCGGCGAGCAAGCTTGCGGCTGTGTCGGCATAAACGGGCTCATGCACGTCGCGCGCGAGCGCGACCTCGAGGTGAGGCTGCTCGATCTTCGCAATTCGGGCGACACGACCGTGGAACGCTCTCGCGTGGTCGGCTATGGCGCGTTCGCGCTTTACGAGCCGCGTGTCACGCGCTGAGCGGTACCGCGCTCAGACGTTGGTTCGCTCATCGCTTTTTCTCAAAGTCGTATCCAGGTAACGTGGTGAGCCGCGTATCCTCGAGTGGCCCACCCACGGTGAAGTGATAGAAGCTCTGCCATTCTCGTGAGGCGATCCCGAAGACCTCATGGACGGGATCGTCGAAATAGCAGCCGATCCCAGTCGAGCGAATACCCGCCTCTTCGGCCTCGAGGTAAAGCACCTGGCCCACCATGCCGGCCTCCCAGAATAGGTTCCGGTAGAACGCGGCGCCGTACGTGGTTAGGCTGTCGATGTAGTCTGCGATCATCCCTAGGCTGAAAGCTCCGTCGCCGGCGATGTGCTGGCCGCAGGAGACAGTGGCCGCGAGCGCCCGACAGTCCCCTTCCTGGAGCAGGTACAGCGGGAGCCCCGGTGGACAATAGGGCAGGCGCTCCCAGCGAAACTCCCCCCGCATCACTTCCTTGAGCGCCGCGAGCTTGTGGGGATCTCGCGCGAGCGCATAGAGGCCCCGAGGAACGCCTTCGACCCGGTGGACGAACAGGCCGAGATGGATGCGCGGCCGCCACGCGATCGCATCCCAGGGCATCGATCGTCCGTCGCGCGTCGGCATCAACCGAGCGAGCGTTCGGAAGAACGCTTCCTGCGAGATCGCTGTGACGCCGTCCATGGCTACCGCGCTTCGGCGGCCAAGAATGGCCTTTCCCGCGGTGAGCAGGCCCTGGCGGACGGGTACGCCGAAGAGTTCCTCGTACGTGGGGAACCCGAGGAAGTCTTCCGTGATCGGCACGCCTGCCGATCGTCGCGTGGCCTCTGCAACCTCATCGATCACGGGCCAGTCGGCGCTGTGCTCGGGGCTCAGCGTGTTGGCCTCGCCGCACCATTGTGCGCCGATGCTGCCTGCCGTCAGCCCGCTTAGAAGTCGCGGAGACGTCAATGGAGGACCGGGTGTGATCAATGCGAGAAGCTCAGGCTCCTCACGCTCTGCCGTCCCGTAGTCATCACCGCGGCTGAGCCCAAGGAGAGCAGCGATGGCTCTATCGCTTATCCCGTCGAGGAGCACCAAGTCCCAGCCAAGAGCCGCCGCCGCAATGCGCAGCGTTGCAAGGGCGTGCCCCGCATCGTGCTGGCAGTAGCGGAACGCGCGCTCGCCGTACTTCCAGGCTTCCCGCCAGTGCACCGACGACAGGCCCACGAGGAATGAACCCTCGGGAAACGGCGTGCAGAGCTCGCTCCACGCCTTCGCCTCGAGGATCGCCCGCCGTTCGAGAGCGTGTTCCTTGGGTGCGTAGTGGTACACGGCGGGCGCGTCGCCAAGCCGATCGATCGCTGGCAGAACCGCATAGCCCTCGGTCGGATGGAGATTCCCGCTCGAGGGGTTCGCGCGCAGCGACCACGTCGTATCGTGGAAGCGCTTCCACGCCGTCAAAGACAGCGCGTACCGGAAGAAGAGGGAGATCGACTCCAGAGATAGCGGTTCCGATGGCACGTCCCCGAGCGCGTAGAGCTGCCAGTAAGGAAGCGGACGGCCCGGTTTGGCTAGCGGGAGCCGAACAAGGTCCGCTCCGTGATAGCGTCGGAACGGATCGGGCTGCGTGGCCCAGTCCATGTAGCCGGGCGAGGCGGCGTACCGGTGAAAATGGTGCTTTGTCCGCTCATGGTAGGCAACGACCACCTCTTCGGGCGAGGCACCTGCATCGAGCAGACCCGCCGGCTGTGCTGGCGCACTAGTCGACACGAGCGCAAGGCGATGAGAAGCCGAAGGGGTTCTTCGCCTTGCGTTGAAGCATCCGCTCGTCTGCTATCTTCATCGCACCTCCCCTGCGTGCTGGTAGAACGGCTTCGTACCCGACGCGTGATCTGTCGTGTCGACGATGTCCACGATCTCCGGTGCAACCCTGCGCACCATGAGCTCGAATCCGTACTTCAGGGTCACTTGCGACGCTGTGCACCCCTGACAGCCGCCGCTCATTGCGATGAAGAGCTTGCCGTCGCGAACATCGACGATCGAGATCTGTCCACCGTGGCTGGCGATGGAACGGTTGACTTCCCGGTCGAGCAGGCCTTGAACGGTCGCACGAACCTCGGCGTCGGACCGCTTGCTGGCACCGGCGCGCAGCGGGCTCTCGAGGATGGCGCATATTCCCGTAAGCAGCTGACTACGAATCACCGCCCCGATCGAGGCCTTCAGCCCCAACCAGACGGCGTTGCTCTTCTTGCCTATGGTGACCACGTTGGCAGCGACGAGCACGTGCGCAACGCCCGGCAGCTGGAACAGCCGCTCGACGAGCGGTGACCCCGCGGCTTGCTCGCGGTTCTCAAAGAAGAGCGGGCCTCCAGGATGGACCGTCCGGCTCACGGTGAACTTACACGTGTCGGGATCCGCAAGCGAAACCTCTGCGCGAATGATGACCGGGGGCTCAACAGGGCGGGCGTCAGACATCTTCGACAATCTTCCCTGCAGCGCGCTCGCCCAAGGAACGCAGGTGGTCGAACGAATAGATCCCGGAGTTATGGCCGTCGCTCCAGTCGATCCCGATCGCATAATTACCGATGCTCGAGATCAGGCGCGGGCTCACATCGGGTCGCACCGTCTTCGGATCGAGCAGCTTCCGGCCACTCATCTCCTCGATGCAGAGGGCGCAATGACACGCCAAGCGCAGGTCGCGGACATCGAAGTCGTCGCGGTGGCCGTCCTCCCAGAGCACGGACAGCGTCCGAGCGTCGCCGCGGCGAATGCCAATCGCCATGGTCCGAGAGCCCGACGGCCGGACGACGCTCTCCAGCCAGCTCGGCTCTCCCTCATTGCTGTCCCACCTCCACACAAAGGACTTCAGCACGGTCGCCGGAGCGGCGTGGAGCTGTTCCCCGAGCGCGGCGGCAATGGCGGCGTACGCCTGCGCGGTGACCGACTGCGGCTTGTCGACCACGATGGGACGACCCTCGTCACCGCCGGTGACGACATCGGCATCGAGGGGTATGGCACCCAGGAACGGAACCCCGACCTGCCGGCTCATCCGCTCGCCGCCGCCGCGACGGAAGATATCGGTGTTCTTGCCGCAGTGGGGGCAGGTGAAAGAGCTCATGTTCTCGACGATCCCGAGAATGGGGACGTGCACCTTCTCGAACATCCGCAGGCCGCGGCGGGCGATTTTCAGACTCACATCCTGCGGTGTCGTGACGATCACGGCGCCTGATAACGTCAGGCTCTGCGCCAGTGTCAGCTGCGTGTCGCCGGTGCCGGGCGGAAGGTCGAGAATCAAGTAGTCGAGATGTCCCCACTGCACACCGCCGATCAACATGCGCAGGTACTTACCCACCATCGGCCCGCGCAGCACTGCCGGTGTGTCGTCACCGGTGAACATGCCCATTGACATTGTTTTGACGCCGTGTCGTTCGGCCGGGATCGCCTTGCCGTCTGGGGTTGCGGCCAGCGGCCGGCCGGTCGGGATGCCCAGCATGCCGGGGATACTGGGGCCGAGGACGTCGGCGTCCACGAGCCCTATGCGCCCCCCGAGGCGCTGCAGCACGAGCGCCAGATTGACGCTCACGGTCGACTTCCCAACGCCGCCCTTACCGCTGCCGATCGCGACGATATGGCGGATCCCGGGCAGTCTCTCAGGACCGCTCTGGGGCGATGCACCCGGGGCCTCGGCTTGATGTGTGGCCGTCTGATCCATGGTTCATCCTTCCGCTTGCTCGCACTCAACGGCCTTTGCCAGACCTGAATCCCGATATCGGTCGCCGTTAGCCGAACGTTGTAACGGGCGATGCCTTGACGCGCGGGAGGGGCGAGCACTTCGGTTCGGATGTTGAACTTCGCGCCGTGCCACGGGCGTGTCACCTGCGATCGTGCGTACAGACAAATAAAGGCCCACCTTTATGGGTGCGGGTGTCCTTGAACAGGGCGAGCCGCTTGCCGCGGCCTCTGACCCGCCGTGCCTACCGGGCAAGAATTCGTCCGCCTTGGCGACTTTGAGAAAATCAGCCATAGCTTGATCCTTCAAATCTCAGACCTACAACCCCAATCATGCATTGCGCGTGAATCGAAAACGGCACACGTGGCCGCCTTGCGCCATGCACTCGTGAAGCTCGAGGCGGCTGCCGCTAGAGGCGGACAGCAGCGCGAGACCGAAGTGACAGATCTGTGGGTTCTTCATCGCGAGTTCGTGGAAGACGCAGTTGTCTGCTCCATGCGGAAACCCGATGCGACGCTGGAAACCGTCTGAGCGGTTGAAGGCCGAAAGCCCTGGGCAGCCGATTGAGTTTGTGCTGTGGACAAACTGCTGCAGTGAGTTGATCGGGCGTGGAAAGTTTTCTTCTCCCCGTTATGCTCAGGCTCTTACACCGAGCAGCGCATGAAGGAAGACTACTCAAACCTGTTGAGAACCCTGGTTTCGGTGCCCTCGTCGACCGCGCGCACCGGTGCCTCATTCTCACCCGCACGTTCATCGTCTCGGTTATCGTCGTCATCTTCGGTGCCACTCGTCGGGTGCGCGGGGAGAATCAATCCCTGAAACTGGCGCGAGGTGTCTAGTTCTGGGTGTGTGGTGGTCATGCAAAGATCCTCATAAACATAAGGGGGAGCCAAGTTACTTCGGCCCTTTGGGTGAGTATCCGCCTGTGTGACTTTAAGAGGCTGTCAGCAGACGACCTCCGGATTGGGTTCGCTGTGACCGAGCTTCGCGCCTGTGGTTCTCAGGTGAGCGAGGCGAGAACGCCTCGGACGTTTGAGCACTTCGCCGATCAGGGCGTTGAGCTCATCGAGGTTGACAGGATTTCTCAGCAGATAAACATCGGCGACCCGCGCAGGTTTGTCGATCTCTATGGACGTCTGAGTCGTTAGTAACACCGCGGGAACGTTGTAGCCTAACAATAGACGCGTTTTGTCGATTACTGCGAGGCCGTCATCGTCGCCAGTGAGGTCTAAATTCGTGATGATGATGTCGATAAGCGATGTCGCCATCCGCGCTCGATCGAGCGCTTCGTCTGCGTCAGCTGCCGCGAACACCTGATATCCTGCGCATAACAAATAGATCCGTAATGCGCCCAAAACCCCTCGGTCCTCCTCGATTAAGAGGATGCGGCACGTGCGGGTCGCTGGCCCGAGCGCCACGGGCCCCTCTGGGGGGTCCACAGTGGATATCATGGACCATTCGGCTGACCAGTCCTCAGGACGCGGCTCGGGCGTTGCGCTCGCCTCGCGCAGTCCTCCGCCAGCAGACCGCGATGCACGGTTCGTGAGCAGTGCGGGCTGCCGTGCTATCTCGGGCTCGGCGATCGCGAGGAAGCTGTCAATGAGATCCGCCATCACTTCGAGCGCTTGACGTTGTTGTTCGATCATTCTTACCGCCACCATGCCGGTCCCCCGAACATCCCAGTCGCTGTTGAGCCGCAGCATTGCCGTCAATGGTTCTCGCAAATCGCGGTGGGCTCCAGCCAGCAAGCGGGCCCTGGCAGTTTCGGATCGATCACGCGCTCGGCGCAAGGCGCCGGTGAGCCCTTCCCCACTTGCCAGGTCGCCCTGCCATCCTTCGCTGGCACGGGGCTTCCCCCGTGCGGCCGTTCGGGATCTCAGTCCCGCAGCCTTCAGCGCAGAGGCCGGTCCGTTAAAATGTTCCCCGGCGATGGCCGCATCGATGACGTCTGTCGCCAATGGCGCAGCACAGACGTATTCCGCGAAATCCTCTCGAAACTCGGACTGGCGATACGCTGCGGTGGCAATCAATGCTTCACGCGCTGACGGAACGGCCGGTGACAACGTTGCCGCCAGGGCCGTGAGATCCTTGGCCCCAAATGGGTTCATGGCGTTCCGACTAACGCGGATGGGCGCAGTGGACGTCAGACCGCTACGAGGCTGAGTATTCATGAACACGACTCCTCAAGCGTCCGGCGCCGTCGCACAAGCCGCTTGGGTTGCTTATGGAATCAGCCGTCGCGGTCCGCTCGCTATAGAGCGGGATGATCGCGCAGAGGCCGGGAGACGCACTACGCATGTGGAGTCCGCACGATCAACCCGCAGGCGACGCACACCGCGGTGTGCCTGCCTAGTTCGGAGGACTGGTCGGATTGCGGGCTGGCGAGAGTGGCGTGAGAATCACGCCCGAGCCAATAGATACTCGCAAGAAGAAAGAGTCACGAGCCGGCATCGAAGCTACGCTGAGTGTTATGCGATGTCCACCGCTATTCGGTCTTTTTTGGGCCTGCGCCACACACTCGCCAGCCACGGCTGCCGTTCGCGCGGCAGCCCGACTGGCCGGTAGTAGTACTCGAGCTCTGTGAACCCTGCATCTGACATGTAGCAACGCCACGCTTCAAGGCTGTGGTAAGCGCCGTAGCGCCCGCGATTCCATCCTTCCTCGTTCTCGCCGTGCGGATTGGAGCTGAACAGGACGCCCCCGGGCTTCAGTGCGGCGTGCAATTGCCGCAAGACGCGCGGCAATTCTTGGGATGGCACATGAAACAGCGCAGCGTTGGCGAAGATGCCATCAAAGCACTCCCTCGGCAGGTCAAGCTTGAGGAAATCCTGCTGCCACACTTCGCACCCAGTGTCGGCACGCGCCATCGCAGCAACGCCGGCTGCACCCTCCAGCCCGATGGCAGTGTGGCCTAGTCCGGACAAGGTCTTGAGGTCGCGCCCCGGCCCGCAACCAAAATCGAGAATCGTGAAGGGCGAATCGCCTTCGATATGTCGCAATAGCGAGGCAATGTTCTGGCTGACGTCGTGATCGCGCGTGCCAGCCCGAAATTCCTCGGCGTGCTGCTCGTAGTGCGCGAGCGTCGCAGTGGCGATCTTGTCCAGCTCGTGAGGTTCGAGCGGCTTGCCAGGCATCGAGGTGTTTCTGCGTTCGACCATTCCCCCTATCCCCGTTGTGACTCGTGGCATGCAGTGATGTTCGCAAAGAGCATCCTGATTTACGCGTCAGTTCGTACCTTTACAAGGCGAGATACGCCCCAATATAGGCAACCTGGAACAGAACAAACTCCTTACTTTGACAGGAGAGCAAAATGATGAATCTTGTGTATTATCAACCGTGGTCGCTGATGGATCGCTGGCACCGCGAGATCGACGAATTATTCACCGGGAGTTCGGGCGCATCACCCCCCGCTGTAAGCAATAGCACGGCTTGGAGGCCGCCGGTGGATTTGCAGGAGGAAAGCGACCGCTTCATCCTGCGTGCGGATGTGCCGGGCGTCGCGCTCAAGGACATCGAAGTCTCCGCCGAAGACGGCACGTTGACGGTTCGTGGCGAACGGCCGCCGAGGGAACACGTTAGCGGCGACGGCTTCGAACACATCGAACGCGTCGCGGGCACTTTCTTGCGCCGTTTCACCCTGCCGGATTCGGCACGAGCTGAGGCGATCAAGGCACGCTATGTCGATGGCGTGCTCGAGATCGAGATTCCCAAGCAGCCTCGAGTCGAGACCAAGCGGATTGCGGTAACTGTCAATTGAAGTCCGGCAACCGGGTCTAGCCTTGAGATGTTCGGCCGTGGCGGCGACAGAGTACTGTCGTCCGCCGTGGCCGCTCTCCCTTCGCGACAGTCTGAAGAGCTGGCGATGCGAAGACCGAGCGCGCTCGGTCGATGAGTCGGGGTGACGACACGAACGCGCGCGTTTGACGCCGGGCCGCGAGCCCTTGGGTCGTCGCCATGGCGGGGAGTCGCCCTCAGTTTGTAGCCTTGCGCGAGACCACTACCAGTCACGACGCCTGGACCGGCACAGAGAAAGATAGCGTGCAGGAAAGCGGCGCACCCCGGTGCAGCGATGCCAAAAAGAGGGCCGCCATCGTGGAAGATCGCGCCGCGGACCAATGCTCTGAATCCGGTCGATGTCAGGACAAACGGAGGTTCTTCAGGGACGCGCGAGCGACTCCGCCACCGATATCCGGCTTGATGACTAGTTCGAGTACAGCAACGTTGGAAAGCTCCACTTGATACTCTTCGACTTCGCGTAGGGATTCAGGTGGACTGAAATTCCACTGCTGGCGAACAATCTCATTAAGTGCGCTCCCGGGATCCGAAGACCACCGCAAAACGAACTCTTGCGTACGCCGCATTTCGCCTTCCTCAAAAATAAGGGATATGCACCTGAACCTCTGCGGGTGATCGAAGATCAGTCGAATCGTTTGGCTGCCCGGCGCTGCCGCACGCCAGCCTCGCGCATCTGTGGAGACGAAGGCCGACTCGACCGGAAAGTCCTTGTCTTCCGACGTGACCTCAACCACGGCTGCACGCTCGATATCTAACCAACCTTCCCCGCAAGCCCGAATACGCTCTGCGGTCGGGGTGATGAGGCGCTTTCGCATTTTGCCAGTCTACTCCGTTCAAGCCGCGCCGGTAGAACACAAGCCCGAGGCGGTAAAACACGCGTAAGCGGTAACCACCCGGCGTTCTGGCCTAGCGCGCGAGGGGCGTGCGGGTCGGAGCGCAATGGATTGTCAGCGAAGTGATGCTCCGACTGCCGCGCGTCTCGCGAGGATTGTCGCCCAGCAGGCGGTGACTTGGTACGCGTCGTAGCCGATCCTGAGGAATCGCAGAATTCCCGGCACCACGCGGTGCACGCAAGAAACGAGATCCCGGAAGTCATCGAGCTCGTGGAGTGACTGGACCGACTGCCAGCCTTGGCCGGGCGCAAGCGGCGGCAGGTTCCGCCTCATGCGCGCGAACGCTGCGGAGCGCCTGAGCGCAGATGGCTTCGCGCAACTGTGCCTCGAGCTCGACCTTCCACACGAGCGTGGCAAACATCAGAATCACATCCGAGGGGGTTCTGATTGTCCAATGGCGGCTCGCGCCGAGGTCGAGCTGCGCGCCAGATGATGCGCCGCGATCGAAAGCCCCGGGGAGCATCGGCAACCCAGGGATTTCGGCTTCAACCGCTCAGACGGTTTCCAGCTCGGGCTCGATTTCCCTCGGCTTTTCCGTCTCGGGCTTCGGGCGATCGCGCGGTGCGCTCGGCCTCAGGCGCTCGATCACAGACTGGGCTTCCTGACGCTCCCGCGCCTTCGTGGTTGCCCGCTGCAAGAAGAATCGTTGGTCGTAGCACATTGGCTGTCCTCCTGCGATGACTTTATCCCTGAGCAAAGGATAGCATCGTAACTCCGACCGTAGTCTTAGGAGTCCCGATGCCGAGCACGATTCGTAAAGTGAGCTACGCGTACGTCACGGCCGTGAGCAAGCCCGGGGAAGCGGCGCGCATCCTCCAGGCGCTCAGGGACGCGAACGTCAATCTGCTCGCGTTTTCCGGTTTTCCACAGGGGCGAAACAAAGCGCAGATCGACGTCGTGACCGGCGACCTCGACGCTTTGAAAGGCGTCGCTCGGGGGCAGAAATGGAAGCTGAGCCGGATCAAGCGGGCCTTTCTCGTGCAGGGAACGGACGAGGCCGGCGCGGCGGTTGCGCCGCTAGCGAAACTGGCGGCGGCGAACATTAACGTGATCGCAGCCGATGCGATTGCCGCGGGCGAGAACCGCTTCGGAATGATCTTCTGGGTCGACGCGCGCAACTACAACCGCGCCGCAACGCTGCTAGACGCCGGTTGAGTCCGCGGGCAGCACGGCTCCCGAGTTTCGCCTGACCTGTTCACCGCCGGTCATGGCGTACCGGTCCGGGGCGCTCTCATTGTGCCCCGACAAGCTGCGCTACTTGCTTCCATACCTCGTCCGCTCCGCTAGATTTCCTGTGAGACCCACTCGGCATAGTTCCGAACCCGGCATGCTGCAGTTCTGGATATGGCGCATGCGGCATATCGAGAAGCGGCCGCCCGCCCATATCAGTGCGCCCTCTCGTCATGTCCCCTCCAGGTAGCCGTATTGGCCTTCAGTAACCCCTTGATGTGATCGCGGAGGCCCTCCGCGATCTTGAGCATCGCCATCAGCTCCGCTCGTCCCGGCAGCGTCACCCGCTCTCCCAGATTCGCCGCCCGGGCGATCCGGTTGAGTTTCCGGCCGATCGCACCCAGCTCGGCCACGGATCGTTTCAGGGCCGTGAGCTCCTGCTTGGGCAGCGGGGTGACGTTGCGCAGGTGCGCCCGGAGGGCGACCGCTGCGTTGGTGCCCCAGGCCATGCTGCGAGCCTCCGCGCCCTCCTTGAACGACAAGCGCACGGTCACGCGCGCTTCGCGATTTCCCCTGCCCTCCGTCGGCGACGCCGGCAGCTCATCGACGGCCGAGGTCCGAAGCACGGCGCCGAGCAGCTGCTTGACGAGCGCCGACTCGGTGATCCCTGCGCGCTCCGCGATCCTTCGAAGCACCGCCTTGATCTCCGAAGTCACCCGACAGTTGATGAAAGCATCCGCTCTCAACAGTGCGATCCAGCGATCCAGATCGAGGATGATGAGCCCGTTCCGCGGAGCCCGAGGACTTAGCTTCGATAGTTCACGGGGCAGACCAGCTCCGTTCATTGGCTGTGAGCAAGCCTCGGACATGATCCCGAAGGCCCACGGCGACTTTCAGCATGGCCCGGACTTCGGCCTGGCCCGGCGATACGGCCCGTTCGCCGTGGTTAATCGCCCGGGCGATCTGGTTGAGGTTACGGCCGATTGCGGCGAGCTCCGCCACGGACTGCTTCAGCGCGACGTACTCCGCTTTTGGCACAGGCGCGACGTCGCGAAGGTGTGGGCGCACGAGAAGCGAGACATAGGTTGCCGACGGCATCCGCCGAGCCTGGGCACGTTCCCTGAGCAGCACCCAGTCCTCCGGCTTAAGCCGTAGGGTGACCCGGGCGTTGCGATTGACTCGGTCCGGCGGCATTGACACCGGCCGCTCCCCAGGGCCGCGGTCCGAAGCGCATTCTCGAGCAGTTCGTTAACGAGCGCGGACTCTGTAATGCCCCGCCGCTCGGCGAGTGCGCGGACGTGCGTCTTTCTCTGCGAAGTCACGCGGCAATTGATGAAGGCGTCTGACGTCACGACGGTCATGATCTGACGGCAGCAGCGGGTTGCCAACCCGAGAATTGGGGTCCTTTCACCGGGGAAACGAGCGCAGTAGTTCTATCTGGTCGCTTCCACAGTGACCCGCGGGCGTGGCGGCAGAGGTGAGTCTTGGGGGGAAAGACCCCAAATACTTCGCGTGACTTTTGCTGCGGACTCGACCAATGATCCGGCACCCCATCCGCAAACCCTCGGGAGAGCTTCCTGGAGCCGGCGCTGCGGCTCGATAATGCTCAGGCGCAGGCGACTGCCGGATCAGATCGGCCATGCTGTCGCGTACAATGCGTTTCCTTGCAGCCAGCACCTGCCCTTTCCAAACAGGAGACTGCACAGATGCGCACCGCTTACGCGCTGCTCGCCGCGATCGCTCTTTTTCCCTTGTCGGTTTTCGCTGCAGCTCCCGGGGACCTTCGCACGATGGCTCACAGTGCCTATGAGTGGTACGACGAGGCCTATCCCGTCGCGGCCAGCAGTCTGGGGGATCACCGCTTCCACGCGCGCCTCACCGACTACCGAATGAGCGAGGTGGTACGGCGCCGCCAGCACGTCAGCGACCTGCTCGCGCAAGTCCGCGAACTCGCAACCGACGGGTGGAGCAAGGACGACCGCATCGATCGCGTGCTCTTTGAATCGCAACTGGCGTCGATGGACTTCTTCGGCCGGAGGCTCAATCCCGAGGGCTCGAATCCGCAGCTCTACGTCGACGAGTGCTCGAATTCGATCTTCACTCTGTTGCAGAAAGAGTACGCGCCGCGTCGCACACTCGCGCTCGCGGCGATGAGCCGCCTCGAGCAGATGCCCGCGCTCCTCGAGGTCGCGCGCACGAACCTGACGGAGCCGGTCAAGCTCTATGCGTCGCTCGCGATCGAGTCTGCCCGCGGCGGCGATGACTTGTACGGCGTGAGCCTGATGACGCTGGCAGACGGTCTCTCGCGGGCCGAGAGCGCCCGTTTGGTCAAGGCGCGGGACGGCGCGGTCAAGGCGTTACACGACTTCGCCGATTGGCTCGAGACCGGCCTTCCCAAGATGCCGGACTGGCGACCGATGGGTGCGACGAGCTACAACTATCTCCTCAAGCGCGTCCTGCTGCTGCCGCTCGATGCCCACGACGTGGCGCATCTCGGCGAGATCGAGCTCGCGCGCTACCGCGCCCTCGAGGCGATGCTCAAGGATCCGAGCCTCGCCTCCCCCGACCCGGCGCGGGCGAAGCACATACCGAAAGACCAGGCCGAGTTCCTCGCCGCTTACGAGTCGCGCCTCAAGGAGATCGTCGAGTTCTTGCGAGCCAATCGTCTGGTCACGATCCCGGACTACATGGGGCCCTTTCAAATCCGCCAGCTTCCTGAAGCATTCAAGCCGACGAGCCCCGGCGGTTTCATGAATCCACCGGGCGTCTACGACCAGGATCCCGGCGGCTTCTACTACATCCCGACGTATAACCCCAAGAGCGGCAACTTCTACATCCGCGCGGCCATCGAGGATCCGCGTCCGATCCTAGGCCACGAGGGCATTCCCGGGCACTTCCTGCAGATATCGATCGCGAATCACGTCCCGAGCGAGATCCGGCGCATGCAGAGCGACAGCGTCTTCGCGGAAGGCTGGGCGCTCTACGGAGAGGAGATGCTGATGCGTGAAGGGTTGTATCCGGATAACTCGCCAGCCCAGGGCCAGATCCTCAGGCTCAGCCGTTATCGTGCCGCGCGCATCGGAGTCGACGTCAACCTGCACACCGGTCGATGGAGCTTCGAGCAGGCAGTGAAGTACTTCATGGAAGCCGGTGGCCTCGACCGCGAAGCGGCCGAGGGCGAGGCGGCGGGCGCGGCGTCCAGCCCCTCGCAGAAGATCTCGTACATCACGGGCAAGTGGCAGATCATGAGGCTGCTGGGGCGCTATCGGGACCGGCAAGGAGCAAATTTCCGCCTCGGCGCATTTCACGATGAGCTGATCAGCTACGGAACCCTGCCGCTCTCGGTTATCGAATGGCTGATGTTCGATGACGAGAGTTCCGTGCGCGAGGCAATCAAGTAGCGCGCCACGCTGGTGTCCCGCCCCGCTGATTCGTGACCCAGACCCCCAGACAGTTGGCTATATGACACCTCCAAAGAACAGCATAGTTGTCGGCGACAGTATTCGGGGCATCAAAACCCTGCCAGATGACTTCGTCCATATGATTCTGAGCGACATACCATACGGCATCGGGGCCGACGAGTGGGATGTCCTTCATGACAACAGCAATGGCGCGTTTCTGGGAAGTAGTCCGGCGCAGCAGAAAGCTGGCGCGGTCTTCAAGAAGAGAGGGAAGCCGATCAACGGTTGGTCGGACGCCGACCGAGCGATCCCACGGCAGTACTATGAATGGTGTTCACGGTGGGCATCCGAATGGCTCCGCGTATTAAAGCCCGGAGGCACGGCGATTCTATTTGCAGGGCGGAGATACATGCACCGGTGCATCACCGCTCTTGAGGATGCTGGTTTCAGCTACAAGGACATGCTCGCGTGGATGCGCGACCGAGCGCCGCACCGTGCTCAGCGCCTGAGCGTCGTCTACGAGCGCCGTGGCGCCCTACAAGCCGCCGCGACTTGGACTGGTTGGCGAGTCGGTAACTTACGCCCCACATTTGAACCGATCTTGTGGTTTGCAAAACCATACAAGATTGGTACGACAATCGCAGACAATGTACTCGCCCACGGCGTTGGAGCCTTCAACGAGGAAGCGTTTGTTCGCTATGGACGGAGTCCGGACAACGTGCTGGCGTGTGGCTTCGAGCCGGGCGAGTCGGGGCTGCATCCGACACAGAAACCGGTCAAGCTCATGCAGGCGCTGATAGAGCTAGCGACGCTCGAAGGTCATCTTGTGCTGGACCCTTTCTGCGGAAGCGGGAGCACTCTCGTAGCGGCAAGGAACCTGAGAAGAAAGTACCTTGGGTTCGAGATTAATAGAGAGTACGCGAGAGTCGCGGAAGAACGGCTCGTCGACCGGCTCTGCGGCGATCACGAGGCCCGGCGTATCGAATGCAATGGATAGAACCGAACGGTTCTACAAGATCGACCAGCTGCTGAAGGACAGCAAGGTCGTGTCGTTTGCGAGACTCCAGGAGTGGGTGGGGGTCTCCCGGGCAACTCTCAAACGCGATCTCGTCTACATGCGCGATCGGTTCAACGCGCCGATCGAATATGTTCGCGCGGGCAACGGGTATCGCTTCGGGAAGCCCCGGGCGGGGCCAAGGTATGAGCTCCCAGGTCTCTGGTTCAATGCTACCGAGATCTACGCCCTGCTGACGACGCTGCAGCTCCTCAGCAATCTCCAACCTGGCCTGCTGGACGGGCAAGTCCCAGCACTCGTGGAGCGACTGCACGGGATCCTCGGACGCGGCGATCGTTCCTGGCAGGAGATCCAGAAACGCATCCGCATCTTTCAGCCCGAGCGCCGGGGAGCGGACGCCGGCTGGTTCAGCGTCATCGCGGCGGCACTCTTGAAGCGCTCGCGACTCTGGATCCGCCACTACAACCGTAACGAGAATCGCGTCACCGAGCGTGAGGTCTCCCCGCAGCGCCTGGTGCACTATCGCGACAACTGGTACCTCGATGCCTACTGCCATCTACGGGAAGACCTCCGGAGCTTCGCGGTCGATGCGGTTCAAAGCGCGATCCTGAAAGACGGGAAGGCCAGGGAAATCCCGAAAACCGAACTCGACCAGTACCTCGGCAGCGGCTATGGAATCTTCGCCGGCCGGAAAGTCGAATGGGCGACCCTGAAGTTCACGGCCCGCGCGGCCCGCTGGGTCTGCGCGCAGCGCTGGCATCCGGATGAGCGCCATCACGTGGAGAAGGACGGTAGTTACCGGCTCGAGATCCCCTACGCCGACGATCGCGAGCTCGTCATGGAGATCATGAAATTCGGGCCCGACGTCGAAGTGCTCGCCCCGCCGTCACTGCGCAAGCGGGTTTCCGATCTCCTCAAAGAGGCCGTGCGACGCTACGACTGAAGGCTCACGCCCTGAGCCACCTCCCCTCCCATACTGGCGTCCATCGAAACGAAAGGGGGCGCCCATGGGACAGGTCCATGAAATCGCGGAGTCGCTGACCGCGTTAAAGCTCGGCGAGCCACAGACTCATGTCGACCTCACCCTCTTTCCGTTGATCGGGGATCTGGAAGCGACGCCGGGCTACCTGCTGCTGGACGAGGCGCTCGAGCGCCACCTGGTGCACGTCACCGAAGTGTCCGCAGGCGGGCGGGTGCCGGAGCTTGCGTTTGAGAACTCATCCGATGAGACCGTGCTGCTGGTGGACGGGGATGAGCTCGTGGGCGCCAAGCAAAACCGCGTCGTGAACCTCTCCATCCTGGTCGCCGGGGGGAAGAAGCTCGTGATCCCGGTGTCCTGCGTCGAGCAAGGGCGTTGGGTCTACCGGAGTGCCGAATTCCAGGCGGCCCATCGCGCGCTCTTTGCACGGGCGCGCGCCCGCAAGGCCCAGAGCGTCTCGGACTCCTTGCGCTCGCGCGGTGAGCGGCGGGCGAACCAGTCCCAAGTCTGGGCGGACGTCGCCGACAAGGCTTACGCCTGTCGCGTCGAGTCCGAGACGCTCGCGATGTCCGACATCTACGTCGAAATCGCAGCGCAGCTCGATGACTACGTGGGCGCCTTTCGCGCGCTGCCCGGGCAAAGAGGCGCCGTGCTCGCCATCGGTGGCAAGGTCATCGGCCTCGAGCTGTTCAACTGCCCCACCGCCTTCTCGCGGTATCTCGAAAAATTGGTGCGCGCCTACGCGCTCGATGCCATCGAGACGCCAGCGCTCGAGCCGCGGGTGCCCTCGGCCACGGACGCCCAGGCCTTCCTCGATCTGGTCTGGGCCACGCACGCCGAACGGTTTCCCGCACTCGGTGAAGGGGACGACGTCCGGCTCACCGGCGCGGGGCTCGCCGGGGGCGCCCTCCTTGCGGACGGCCGGCTCGTACACCTGGCGGCCTTCGTGGTGCCGTAGGAGGATACGCGTGGCCTGGTCAAGCGGCTTTCTGGGTTTGGTCCTCGGGGCAACGCTCTCCGGGCTGTACGCACGCATCGCACTGAAGCGGCTGCGGCGCGAGGTGGAGAGCTGGCGCTCCAAGCACGAGTCGCAGCAACTCGAACGTTCACGCCTCACCTCCGTAGCCGAGCGCGTTCCAGCCCTCGAGGGACGCATCGAGTCGCTCCTGGCCGAACTGACAGGCGTCAGGTCCATGAATGTCGAAGTCCAGACACGACTGCAGGAGCAAGCTCGCGCGCACGAAGAGAAGATCGCGGCGCTCACCGATGTACGTGGCGACATCGATGAGGGCCTGAAGACGCTCACCGCCGAAGCTCTGCTCGCCAACCAGGGTGCGTTCCTCGAGCTGGCCAACCAGGTGTTCGAGAAGCACAAGGTCGGCGCCGACGCCGAGCTCATGGCCCGGCAAGCGGCGGTCGCGGAGCTCATCTCCCCGCTCCAGGACATGCTCCAGAGCTATCGGCAGCAGATCGAGCAGCTCGAGCGCAATCGCTCGGAAGCCTACGGGGCGCTCTCCGGGGAGCTCAAGGCGGTCGCCGAAACCCAGCACGCGGTGCGCGCGGAGACCTCGAAGCTGGTGCAGGCGCTGCGGGCCTCGCCCAAGACCCGCGGGCGCTGGGGTGAGCACACCTTGCGGAACGTCCTGGAGCTATCGGGCTTGAGCGCGCATTGCGACTTCTCGACCGAGGAGAGCTTCTGCCGGGGTGAGGATCCGCTACGCCCCGACACCGTCATCCGCCTCCCGGGCAACCGTCACCTGGTCGTGGACGCCAAGACCTCGATGTCCGCGTATCTCGATGCCGTCGATGCCCTCGACGATGTGGAGCGCGAGCGCTGTCTCGCCCTTCACGCCGTGCAGCTGCGCGCGCACATGAAGAAGCTCGCCGCCAAGGCCTACTGGGATGGGCTCACGGTGACGCCGGATTTCGTCGTGATGTTCGTGCCGGGGGATAACTTCTATGCCGCAGCCCTCGAGCGCGATCCCGCGCTCTTCGAGGACGCCGCGGCGCAGCGCGTGATCATCGCCACCCCCTCGACGCTCATCGCGCTTGCCAAGGCCATCGCGTTCGGCTGGCGTCAGGAAAAAGTCGCCGAGAACGCGCAGCACGTCCACGAGCTCGGCCGTGAGCTCTATCGGCGCATCACCGTCATGGCGGAGCATATCCAGAACTGTGGCAGCGCACTCGGCAAGTCTGTGAAATGCTTCAACGAGTTCATCGGGAGCCTCGAGCACTCTGTCATGCCCCAGGTACGAAGGTTCAACGAGCTTGAGGTCGAGGGCACGGCTGCGGAGATCCCGGTGCTCGGGCACATCGAGATCGAGCCGCGGCTGCTGCGGGTAGACCGCGACTTCGCAGATCAGCTCGCGGTGAGCGCGAACTCGAGCACGGACGCTAAGAGCCTCCCCGCGAGCGCAGCGTAAGGAAGAGGTTTTCGTGGCGACATCTGCGGGTAGGGGAGTTCGGCCCGAGAAGCTCGGCCTGGCGCTTTCCGGGGGCGGCTTCCGCGCGTCTCTGTTCCATCTCGGGGTACTGCGGCGGATGGCGGAGCTCGACATCCTGCGCGACGTGGAGGTGCTCTCTACCGTGTCCGGCGGCTCTATTGTCGGCGCGCTCTACGTGTTGTTCCTCAAGAAGCAGATCGACACGCGCGGCAACCTCACCCGCACCCATTACCTTGATATCGTGGACCAGGTCCAGACGACGATGATCAAGGGGATTCAGCTCAACTTGCGGTTACGCCTGTTCATGAATCCGCTCGGACTCCTGCGGGTACTTTTGACCGAACACACGCTCGGGCGCCGCATGTCTCGCCTGTACGAGCGGTACCTGTACGGGGAACCGGTACGTCTCCTCGATCTCGATCCGGCCTGCGCGAGCAGAACGAAATGGTGGCGGCCAGGATACATCCCACTGCGCGACGTCTGGTTTGCCCCGGAAGGACACGGAGTAAAGGGGATCTACAAATACAACGCCGGTAACTCGAGCAAGTTGCCTAATCTTGTACTCAACGCGACTTCTTTGAACTCCGGGCAATCGTTCCGCTTTTCGGCAGCCGAGATCGGCGATAGCAGACTCGGGCTCTTTCGCTGGGACGAGATCGAGACGGAGCTTAATCCGCGTAAACGGTTGCTTGAACTGCCCGACTCCACATTTGACAAGGAGGCTTCGGCTTCTCCGAACAGTCCGCTCTACAACTACGCACGCTGGTGGCGGGAGTTGCGGTTGGGTACCAAGCCTCGCCGGCCCGCGCCCTGCCGGCTCTCGGTTCTGCCGGGGCCTTTCCCGGGGGCTGAGCTTGGTGCGCTGCGCCGCGCCAAGATCGCCGCGTGGTATCTCCTCCGTGGGATCACGCAAGAGATGCTGGTGCGCGGAAGTAACGAATATGCAGGCTGGCTCGAACGGTTCTGGAACGCTGTTCGCCGCATCGACTCTCCATTCGCCGACACGTTGTTGGACGCGACGCGGCGCGAGCCGAACGACCTGGACGTGCTGCTCGAGTGCGTGCTGCAGATCTACTACCTGCGCTCGGCGCAGGCGATGTCGCCGCGCCTGAGGATGGACTACCAGGATCTCGCATTGAGCGAAGCGGTCGGGGCATCAGCCTGTTTTCCGCCAATGTTTCCGCCCTTCGTCGTGCTAGGCGTTTACGACGACGCGCACGTCAGTCGCCTGGCACTCACCGACGGCGGTGCGTTTGACAACGTCGGCACTGCCACACTGCTCGAGGAAGACTGCAATTACATCATCGCGAGCGATACCGGTGCGCTATTGGAAGTCGAGGAGCGCGCCGCCGGTGGTCGGATTTCTTTGGCCGCACGCGTCCCGGGGATCCTGATGGAACGGATCGGCAATCTGCAGAACGAGGAGTTGGAGTACAAGAATGCGCTCGCTGCGCTTGGTACGTCGGCCGACGGGCTGTATGGCCTCGCTTATTTCCACATTGAGTCGCCAGCGGTGGCCGGATCCGGGTGCACAACCGGCCTCGACCGCAAGGTGCTCGGCCGCATCAGGACCGACATGGATGCTTTTGGCGACGTGGAAATTGCAGCGCTGGTCAACCACGGTTACGACGTCGCCGATAGGCACATCCGGGCGAAGTTCGGCAACTCGCCCTTCGTACGCAGCCGAAGTCTCTGGACCGCGCCGGCCTCCCCACCCATGACACTTCCCGCACCCCCTGGCGCGCGCGAGCAACGGATTCTGCGGGTTGGGCATGCGCGCTTTTTCCGTGCGCTCAAGCTGGGCATACTGACGTCGTGGCTATTCGTTGCAACTCTTGTCGTTGGTGTTGGTTACGCTGCTCGCGATAGCCAGCTGTCTATAAGCGAGCTTGCGACCGCCGTTGCGGATCAGGTAACCGACTGGATCGAATACCTAGTTCCCGTTGTCGGTGCGAGACTGATTCACACGCCTGTGCCAATACTCTGGGCAATAGTCGTAGTTGGAACCACGGCGTGGATCGCAATTTGGGGATGGGATTCGTTGATCGACCACTTGCGCGGGACATATCCGGTGATCGCACGGCGACTGGCTTTCGCGGCGAAATGGACCCGCTCATATGTTGTCAACCTGGTCTGGCTGGTCGGACTTGTTCCCGTCTGGATCGCCCTCGCCATCGCTGCGACAGCGTGGGCCGCCTATGTTTTTCTCAACCTACCGTTCTTGCGAAAGACGAAGATCCGGTAAATCGAGCTGACCTACGTCTTTGCAAAGCGCTGGACCTGGGCGCGGACGCCGTCGCGGATCGTGGCGTAGACGCGCTCGGGGAAGGCACGCGGCAGGCGCCCTTCGACGCGCTCGAGCGCAGCTGGAGCTGATTCGACGAACGACTGCATTCGATTCCAGAGATGCGGGACTGTGGTTCGCGCGGCGAGCTCCTGCCAGTGGCGGGCGGTGATCTCGTTCAAGCGGTAATGGGCGCCCCGGCCGCGCAGCGACATGGCGAGCTTGGCTTTCTCGATGGCGAGCTGATTTTTGCCCTGACCAATGATGGGCCACGCGGATAAGACGTCATAGAGTGGCGTCAGGCCGTAGGCGCCACCCGCCCGTTGATGCAGAGAGAAGTTTTTGCCGTGGCCGTCGGTCGCCGCGAGCAGCCAGAAGGCGAGCTGCGCGAGCACGAAGCTCGCCTGGTCCCTCGCGCGATACTCGCTGTTGGCAAGGAGTCCCAGCGCGTCCGAGATCGAGGGTCCGCCGTCCGCCTCGTAGCGCAGCGTATGCGGCAGCCCCATCGCCTGGCACAGGTCTTCCTGCGGCAGGCGTGCGATCCAGGTCCCCTTGGATGGCTTGAAGCGTTTCCTCTGGACCTCTCCCGGGTCCACGCCGATCCACCGACGGTCGAAGCGCGTCACGATGAGCGCGCGTTGCTCGCCGAAGCGTGCGATGGCCACATCCGCCACCGGCAGCTCGAGCTCGCGCAACACTTGCGCGCACAGCCACTCGTTCTCGACCGAATCGGAGAAGTCGCCGCGGAAGCCGCCGATGATGCCGAGCGGGAGCTTCAGGATGTGGGTGGTCGGAGTGGCGCGCTGCGGTCGAAACCACCTGCCCGCCATGTGAAGCAGGGCCGTCTTCTCCTGGGCGCCGGCGAGGGATATGCGGAAATCCTCTGCCTCATCGCGCACCAGGGGTGTGGCACTTGTCACATCCCGAAGGATCTGCTCGACCTCCGCCTCGGTGAGCGGCGTGGCATCGATGCGATCCCATCCCAAAGGCTCCAGGTTAGGCGGCAGGAGCTGTACCGCGCCGACGCAGTCACGTCCAATCGCGGTGAGCAGATCAAAGGCATCGGACGAGCGCGTTTGAAAGCGCGTACGGATGCGGCTGCGGATCTCGGCGCTGTCCGGCAGCAGGTTGTCGAAGTAATACTCGACCGCCTGACCGCGCAGCTGCCGGTCCGCAGTCACGGGCAATGACAGCGAGAGTGCTCGCCCCTGGGGAGCATTGGCCCACGACTCTTCGTAGCGAAAGAAAGGCGTACCGGCTCCCCGGAGGCTCCCCCATTTCCCTACCCGCTCGCCGTTCATCCATACAGTGAGTAAGGCCACCAAAGCGCTACCATTCCGGCGCGCGCGCGCGAGGTGCGGATCGCGGCTTGTCGCTCGCGGGATCGAGGAGCACCCGTACCTGCAATACCGCGAGCAGCTGCAGCAGTTGCCCGAAGCTCACACGCTTGGGGTCACGCTCGATCTTGGCGATGCGAGTCTGGTCGAGGCCCGTCAACGCACCGAGCGCAGCCTGGGTGAGCCCGCGCGCCTTGCGGAATGAGCGCAGGTGATTGGGCAGCTGCGCGGGGGTCTGGAGCCACAGGGGTTTCATGCTGCGCAGCATATGTCTTTAACGGCATAAATGGAATATATGACTGTAACGTCATATATGGATTATATGACTCAAAAGGCATAAGTCGACGCGCACTCATGTGGTGGCGCATCAGTGTCTGGTTTGACAACCAACACCTGAATGTTCGTTGCACCCCTCAGGGCTCATACCCCGCCCCGCGCAATACCTTCCCCGGCAGAGCCCCCGTCATCTGCCCGTGATCAATGACCGGTACGCCGTTGACCAGTACGTACTCCATGCCCTGCGACAGGCTGTTGGGGGACTCGTAGGTCGCCGTGTCGCGGATGGTTGTCGGATCGAAGATCACGAGGTCGGCCCACACCCCCTGCTTGAGCACGCCGCGATCCGTGAGGCGCATGCGCTGGGCTGGCAACGCGGTGAATTTGCGCACCGCGTCCTCGAGTGTGAGCTTGTGCTCCTCCCTCACGTACTTGCGCAGGACCCGCGGAAAAGTGCCGTAGGCACGCGGATGCGGGTGCTCCTTGCCCAGGATTCCCTCGGGCGAGGTACCGCTGGAATCGTTGTCCACCGACACCCACGGTTGCTCGAGCGCGAGTGCGACGTCGGCTTCCGACATCCCGAACACCGCCACCTCGGTGAGCGCATCATCCTCAATGAGCAAATCGAAGAGCGTATCGATCGGATCCTTCTTCCACTTGCTCGCCACCTCCGCCAGAGTCTTACCCTGCAACGGCAGGAGCCCGGCCTTGTGGACCACGCCGACCACGACCGCCTCCGGACCCGGGATCTCATCCCATTCATTGTCCCACTCCGTTGAGGGACGCAGTATCTCTTCTCGAATGCGCTTGCGCAGCGCGGGGTCGTGCAGGCGCGCCGCGAGTTTCGCGTTGCCGCCGTCATGGGCCCAGGGCGGAATGAAGGCGGAGAGACCGTTTTCCCAGGCGGTGTAGGCGTAGGTGTTGGCGCTCACGTCGGTTCCGGTCGCGCGTGCCGCATCGATCTTCGCCACGACCGCCGGCATTAGTCCGAAGTTGCGGCGGCCTGCGACTTTCAGGTGCCAGACCTCGACCGGAATGCCGGCGCTGCGACCGATCCTGATCGCCTCGTCGAGCGCGGCCATGATTCCGTCCCCCTCGCTGCGCATGTGGGTGGCATAGATGCCACCGAACTTCGCGGCCTCCCCTGCCAGAGCGATCAGCTCCTCCGTTTTCGCATACGGCGCCGGCGCATATTCCAACGCGCTCGAAAGCCCGACCGCGCCCGCGCGCATCCCCTCCTGCACCAGTCGCTTCATCTCATCCGACTGCTCCGGAGTCGGCTGCCGATTCTCGTCACCGAGCACCATGCGGCGGACGCTCGTTGCGCCGATGTAGGTCGCGAAGTTGATGCCGATTCCCTGCTTTTCGATCCGCGCAAAATACTGTCTCAGCGTACGCCAGTCGGGCGTCACCCCGTAGTGCTCGTAAACCTTCCGGTCCGACTGGATGATGAAGTCGTTGAGCGGTGCGACCGAATTCCCCTCCCCCGTGATCTCCGTGGTGATGCCCTGAAAGATCTTGGAGGGGACCCGCGGCTCGACCAGGATGCTGAGCTCCGACTGCCCGAGCATGTCGATGAAGCCGGGAGCGACTACTTCGCCGTGCGCATCGATCGTTTTCGCGCGCGCGGCCTTTTCGAGGTTGCCGATCGCCGCAATTCGTCCGTCTCGGATGCCGAGATCGCCCGAATACCACGGGGAGCCCGTTCCATCGATGATCCGTCCGTGCACGATCACGAGATCGAAGCGCTCGTCTCCGGCCTGCGCGACCGGCGAGACCGCGGGCCAAAGGAGTGCCAGCCAGGCGGCGGCGCGTCTCGCCCGGAGCGCCCACGGGGTCCTTCGCGCACCGTGGCGGCGTGACATCGACCGGCGTTCCACCGCCCCATTTCGGCGTCGCATCGCGGCATTGTCAATGATGCGCGCGATGCTCGAGGGGCGAGCACCTGGCTTCGGGCCCGCGCCAGGCCCGGGCGCACGCCGGGCCCGGGCGACAAAGCGCCCCGGCCTGGCAAGCCGTAATCGCCGGTAGAGTGCCGCCTGACCCGCGATCGGCTACGGGTGGTACTCGATGAGCGTCGAGTAGTTCCCCTTGGCGGCGCCGGTCTCGCCAACCGCCCACATTCCGCCGCCGGGAATGGCTGCGATGGCTTCCAGTCCGCTGTCGGAATTCCCAAGACTCGGCGTCGGGACGAGAGACCGGTCCGCGAGCTCGGGCGGCGAAGCCGAACGGTACGCGTTATGTTGCGCCGGCCGAAATCTTCCGCGCCACTTCAGCTCCATCGCGGTGCAGCAAACCCGGGCGTGAAACCCGACAGTGCAACCCGGTTGGACATGCCGTGAGCTGGCTCACATTGTTGGATTCGCCCTGGCGCTATTGTTACCCACAGCGGATGGCCAAAAAAAAAGACCTCGGCCTGTATGAGCAAAGACCCTTCCAAGAAGCGTGATTCCAACACAGGCGAATGGCGCGCCAGGACTGGCCTGCACAATCGCCTGGACACGGGGCAGCTCAGGGCGCTCGACGGAGTGTCCGGTGTTGACGAGCTACAACGTGGAGCGTTGCCGGACACCGATCCATACAACAAGTCGCCTGCCGACACCACCTTGAAGTCCAGGCGCCGGTCGCTCGATGATATGCGACAGCTCAGCGAGCGGATCAGGGCGGCCCGCGAGAACAGGACTGAACCGGAAGAAGGCTGAGACAGCAGCCTGCTGCGACAGCAGCCAAGCTCCCGGCTCGTCAAAGACTTCGCCAGTGCGGGGCGAACACCGACATGCCGAACCGCCGGTTTGTCGTCGTGAACCGACGTCGATTTGTCGCGGCAGACGAACGCAGACGGGCGGACGCGGCCTTGGCCGCGTCCGCCGCGCGGGTCAGCCTCCGCCGCGCTCTTCAGCCGGTCTCATTCGGGGCGCCACTCGCCACGCGGGCCTTGCGGGCGGTCGCGTGACGGCTCTCTGCGAGCTCCGCGGGCGCGGTGAGCCGCTGATCTTTCGAGCCCCGCGCCGCGTCATCAGCTCGTTCACCGGGATGAAGCGCATGGGCCGTAATCACGATTTCAGGAAGGTCCGCGTCGGGCGCCGGTGGATCGGGCACGTTGGCGGTGGACGACGCGGACATCTGTGCATTGCAGGCAGCGAGCCCGACCGCGATCGTGGCCGCCATGAGTGCGCGCGCGGGAATTCGACTGTGGATCTTCCAATTGCTCATGAGTCCCCTCCTCCTTGTGTGGTCCAGGTTGGAGTGATAGACCCGAACGGAAGTTCGCGACGAATTGTGAAATTTCAGTGAACTCTCCCTGTCGCAGAATTGCGATATTGACTTTCGAGAGATGCGGATGTCGCAAGCGCCTCGCTGTTTATCGACAACGAGGCCGGCTCGGGCGATCATCATCCGCGGCCTGTGGTGTCATCGGCGTGTCGATCTGCGAGGACGGCTCATGGCGCGGCGACAGTCTCGGATGCTCCCTCTCGGCACGGCAGCTCCCCGATTTGCGTTGCGCGACACGATGAGTGGTCGAACCGTCGCCCCGGAAGACTTTGTCTCATCACCCGCGCTCCTCATCGCCTTCATGTGCAATCACTGCCCGTTCGTGAAGCACATTCTCGATGGGTTCGTCGCCTTCGCGCGCGACTTCGCACCAAGGGGCCTGGCTGCGGTGGCGATCAGCTCGAACGACGTCGAGAGCCATCCCGAGGATGCGCCCGCCGAGATGAGCCGGATCGCGAAGCTCAAGGGCTTCACCTTCCCGTACTTATATGATGAGTCGCAAGAGGTGGCGAAAGCCTACCAGGCCGTCTGCACTCCGGATTTCTTTCTGTTCGATCGCGATCGGCGACTCGTCTATCGCGGGCAGTTCGACGGCAGTCGGCCGGGGAACAGGACTCCGGTCACCGGTTCGGATCTTCGCGCGGCAGCCGAGGCGCTGCTCGGCGGCCTCGCTGTTCCGCAGCAACAGACACCGAGCGTGGGCTGCAGCATCAAGTGGAGAGCGGGCCAGCAGCCGGATTGGGCGTGACGCTCCCGCAAAATGCGGACGGCCGCGTGCTGTTCCTAATACAATTCTGCCGTGAGCGATCTTCTCGACGACGCATCAGGAAGAGCCCGGCGCTACCTCGCCGCCCTCGATTCGCGCGCCGTCGCGCCCTCCCCTGAGGCACTCGCCGCACTCGCCCGGTTTGACGGTCCGCTGCCGGAACGCGCCTCGAGCCCGGACCGAGTGCTGGCCGAGCTCGATGAACTCGGCTCGCCCGCGACGGTGGCCTCGGCGGGGCGCCGCTACTTCGGTTTCGTCACCGGCGGCTCCCTGCCAGTCACGGTGGCGGCGAGCTGGCTCGCCTCCGCCTGGGACCAGAACGCGGGGCTGGTCGCGTGCTCACCGATCGGCGCCAAGCTCGAACAGGTTGCGTTGGATTGGCTGAAGGATCTGTTTCATTTGCCCCGGGACAGTGGCGGCGGTTTCGTGACCAGCGCCACGGCCGCGAACTTCTCGGCGCTCGCGGCCGCGCGCCACGCCCTGCTGGCACGCGCCGGCTGGGACGTCGAGGCCCAAGGCCTGTTTGGCGCGCCGCCGATCACCGTCGTGGTCGGCGAGGAAGTGCACGCGAGCGTGCAGAAGGCCCTCTCGATGGTCGGTCTCGGGCGCGAGCGGGTCGCGCGCGTGCCCTGCGACGCTCAGGGGCGCATGCTCCGGGAGAAGATGCCGCCAATCACCGAGCGCACCATCGTGTGCCTGCAGGCCGGCAACGTGAACACCGGTGCCTTCGATCCCGTCGCCGAGATTTGCGAGCACGTCCGCAGCCGCGGGGCGTGGGTACACGTCGATGGTGCCTTCGGACTCTGGGCCGCCGCTGCTCCGGCGCGCGCGCACCTCGCCAGCGGCATCGAAAACGCCGACTCCTGGGCGACCGATGCCCACAAGTGGCTGAACGTTCCCTATGACAGCGGCCTGGTGTTGACGCGCCACGCGGATTCGCTGCGCGCGGCGCTCTCCGTCGGAGCCGCCTATCTCGCCCAGGGTGAGGCGCGCATTCCCTACCAGTACACGCCGGACTTTTCGCGCCGCGCGCGCGGTGTCGAAGTGTGGGCGGCGCTGCGCCAGCTCGGGCGCGCGGGACTCGAGGATCTCATCGAGCGTACCTGCCGGCTCGCCGAAGCGTTCGCCGCGGGCCTCTCGCGCAAGGGCTTTCCCGTACTCAACGACGTCGTGCTGAACCAGGTGCTGGTGTCCTTCGGAAGCCCCGAGCGCACGCGCGAGGTGATTGCCCGCGTGCAGAGCGAGGGCACCTGCTGGTGCGGGGGTACGATCTGGCAGGGGCACACCGCGATGAGGATCAGCGTCTCATCGTGGGCGACGACCGAGGCTGACGTCGATCGGAGCCTCGCCGCCATCGTGCGCGCCGCGGAAGCGTGATGCTTGCCGGCCCCCACGGGGCATCGGGCGCCGCTCGCCTGGTGTGAGCTAAGTGAGCAATCCCAAAGCACTGCCGTGCGGCGAGGTCGCGATCCGCTCGAGCCCGAGCGTACCCGGCTGCGCCGAAGTTAAGTCCTGGGTGCTCGCGGTCGCCGTGCTGGGCTCGACGCTCGCGTTCATCGATGAGTCGGTGGTCAACGTGGCGCTGCCGAAAATCGAGAGCGACCTGCGCACGACGCTCGCGGCGATGCAGTGGGTCATCAACGCTTACACGCTGTGCATGTCGGCCCTGCTGCTGGTCGGCGGGGCGGCGGCGGACCGGTTCGGACGCCGGCTGATCTTCGTGATCGGCGTGAGCATCTTCGCCGCGGCCTCGCTCGGCTGTGGCCTCGCGGCGAACGCCGAGGTCCTGATCGCCGCGCGAGTCGTCCAGGGCGTGGGGGCGGCGCTGCTCATACCCTGCTCGCTCGCGCTCATCGGGGCGGCGTTCGAGGAGAAGGAGCGCGGGGCTGCCATCGGCGTCTGGTCGGGAGCTTCGGCGATCGCCGCGGGTGCGGCCCCGCTTCTCGGCGGCTGGCTGGTGGATCATTGGTCGTGGCGCGTGATCTTCCTGATCAACCCGCTGCTCGCTATTCCCACTCTGTCGATCACGCTGAGCCGGGTGCCGGAGAGCCGCGACCCGGATGCGCCATCCGGCATCGACTGGCCTGGAGCCGTGCTCGCGTTCGCGGGCCTCGCAAGCCTCGTGTACGGGCTGATCGCGGCCTCGGATCTCGGCTGGAGCGATGCCGCAGTGGTGGGCTCGGTGACCGCGGGAGCACTGTTGCTCGGCGGCTTCGTGCTCGTCGAGGGGCGCAGCCGCTCGCCGATGATGCCGCTCGAGTTGTTCCGTTCGCGCGTCTTCAGCGGCGTCAACCTGCTCACACTGCTGCTTTATGGCGCCCTCGGCGGAGCATTCTTCTTTTACCCCTTTCTCCTCATCCAGGCCCGCGGCTATTCCGCAGCGGCCGCGGGAGCCGCGTACCTGCCGTTCACGCTCGTGATGGGTGTCCTGGCGCGCTGGGGGGGCGGGCTCGTCGACCGGTTCGGGGCTCGTTGGCCTCTCATCGTCGGCCCGGCCCTCACGGCGCTCGGCTTCGTGCTCCTCGGGAGTGGCGCGGGCCCCCTCTCGGCCATTGTGTTGCCCATGAGCGTGCTCGCGCTCGGGATGGCGATCACGGTGGCCCCGCTCACGACGACCGTCATGAATGCCGTGCCGGCGCATCGGACCGGCGTCGCCTCCGGGATCAACAATGCGGTCGCATCCGTCGGGAGCCTGCTGCTGATCGCGGTGCTCGGCACCGTAGCGCTCGGCGCCTTCAACCGCTCCTTGGAGCGGCACCTCGAGAGCTCCGCCGCCCCGCCCGCGGTCATCGAGGCGGTGCACGCGGCGCGCGGCGGATTCGTCATTCCGCCGATGCCGGCGAGCCTCTCGGATGAGGAGCGCCGGCGCGTCCGCTCGATCATCGCGGACTCACTCAGCACGACGGTGCGCACGATGCTGTGGATCGCGGCCGCGCTCGCGCTCGCTTCAGCCGTGTCGGCCGCCTTGACGATCCCCGGGGCCGAGCGGCCGGCTCGAGCGCCCGCGCGCGCCTGACCGCCCCGCACCGCGCCTGAGTCAGGACTTCGCGCGGCGGGCCAAGGAGCTGGCCGCGATGAAGTCGCGCAGCAGATCCCGATGCAGAGCGAGGTAGCCCGCAGCCCTCACCTGTACGCGCCCGCCGACCAGCGCATTCAGCTTGCCGAGTGCGTGAAACGGCACGGAGGGAACGCAGTGGTGCTCGGCATGGTAGGGCATGCGCCAGGCGAGGAGAAGAACCGCGGCGTTGGTGCACGTGGTGCGCGTGTTGGCGAGCATGTCGTCGCTGAGGGCGCAGCCGATGTGCTCTGCCATGAGAAAGAGCCGCAGAAACGGCTGCCCCAGCAGTGCCGGGATCACCCAGTAGACGAGCGCGTCCGCGCGGCGGAGATAGAGCGAGAGCGCGATGACGACGAGGTAGCAGCCCCACAGTATCCGCGCCTCGCGGACGACGAGCGCGGACTTCCCCGCCGGTATGAAGGCTTCCGTCACGCGCCCGGTTAGCGCGTGACGCAGCGTGACGGTGAGTCGATCCTGCCAGTACGGCAGCCCCGAGACACGCCACAGGTACGACTTGAGCGTCGACGGGCCGGGCTGCGCCAGCTCCGGATCACGCGCCGGGTCCTGCGTGAAGCGGTGATGGGTGTAATGGAAGCAGCGAAAGTATTCCGGCGGCAGCACGAGGACCGTGCCGCAAACCCAGGCGACGATCTCGTTCGGCCAGCGACTCGCGAACGCCGTGCGGTGGATGGTCTCGTGCAGCGCACAGAACAGGAAGCTGAGGGCGATCCCGTGCAGCACCAGCGCGGGCGCGAGCCACACAGTCCCCCGACTCACGAAGACCCCCGCTGCGGTCGCGCCGAGGAGCGCGAGGTGCACGGCGAGCTGCAGGAAGCCGGGAGCGTCCGACCGCTGCGAGAGTTGCCTCACGGTCTCGCGATCGAGGCTGCGTATCTCGATGGCGCCGATATCCATGACTGTCGGGCGATATCCTTAGACTGCCCGCTTAGTCTAGCGACACCCGCGCAGCGCGCAAAACCCGCGCCGCTCACCGGCTCCGCGTGGACTCAAGGCGGGGAGCTCGTGAAGTATTTCCGGGCGAGCTCGAGGCTGCGCGGCGCCGCGAGGCCCCCGAAGCGCGCGTCGAGCTGGTGCAGCAGCTTCTCCGTCTCGGCGCCGCGGCCCCCTGCAATGAGCGCTTCCACCCGCTGGAAGCTCTTCGCGAGCTCCGACTCGATCGTCGACCGACAGCGCGCGAGCTTGTCCGGCTCGGTTGGCGTTCGCGCCCGCAGCGCTTCCAGTGCCCGCGACAGGGCCGCGCCGTCGGCGACGGTGTGACCGACGAAAGGCGTCGTGAAGCTCTCCAGGCCGAAGACACACCAGTGCCGCATCGACTGCATGCTCACGGAATCGTCGCTGACATGAGGATCGTCCCGCTCGCCGGTGACATAGACGATACGCGTCGAGCTCTGAAAGCGCATGAACAGATCCCTCGGCGGCAGGGGAATCCCGGCGCCGCCGATCGGGTCGCTCCCGGCATTGAGTATCGCTCCCCGAAAGAGATCCGGATAGCCGAGCGCGAGACGCATCGCCACGCGCGCTCCTCCCGAGAAGCCCCCGACATAGACGCGCTCCGGGTCGACCGGATAGCGCTGCATGAGGTTGTGAGCAGCGAGCAGCGCCAGCGGCTCGCGGCGGGCGAGCACGCTCGCATCGTTTCCGGATCGGGCCGCGCTCACGAAGATGACACCCTGCCGGTCGAGCGTCGCGGCCCAACGCGGCGGCAGGCTCGCCTCCGGCCAGGGAGGCACGAACGCGAGGAGCCCATAGCCCTGCCGGGGGGGCGCCGCCGGAACGTAGACGATGAACCGCTCCTCGGAGAGCTCGATCGGTTGCTCGGCAAGCCTCTTGCCGGAGCCCGCCATCCGCTGTGGAAGAGTCGCCGCGGCCAACGGAGTCAACAGCCGCCTGGCGAGCTCCAGATTGCTGGAGAGCGGCGTGTAATCGGCGAACACGACATCGCGCAGCAGCCCGGTTTCCCCGCGTGCTGGGTGCGCGGCCAGCAGCAGCGCCAGCGGCACCAGCCGCGCGCTCACGGGCGCGGTGGGGCGAGCGGCGGGGGACGCCATGACTCTCCTCCCCTACTCGAGCCGCCCGTAGACGGCCCGGGCCTCCTTCAGCTCCCTGAGGACCCCGGCCTTCTCGGCCGGTGAATTCCAGTCGGGATAGCTGGCGGTGGTCTCGAGCAGATGATCGATCCACGCCTCGAAATAGCGCGCGTCCTCGAGCGAGCGCGGCCGCTCGCCGCGCACCGAAACGTACACGGGGCTCGTGGTCGCGTAGACAAAGTTGTCGAGGATGGGATACTCCGCCCCCGCGGTGAACGCCCGGAGCAGGCACCAGCCACTCTGGGCGATGGGCAGCGTGCCGCTGACTTCGACCGCATCGCGGTGGGCGCCGAGCGCGAGCTCGCGCGCCACGCGGCCGTTGCAGACGACCTGGGCGTGCTCGAGCGGCACGATGGAGCGCAGCCCTGCGGTAAACGGCACGCGTTGCCCGCGCGCCAGA